>Ga0126338_10001595_pt1 | contig 14866 bp, 6 predicted proteins | sample OrbCmetagenome_2_FD_92529 | JGI IMG/M metagenome (GOLD analysis project Ga0126338, IMG submission 92529) | Coral microbial communities from Petempiche,Puerto Morelos, Mexico - Orbicella C C metagenome | ecosystem: Host-associated > Invertebrates > Cnidaria > Coral | place: Petempiche,Puerto...
CAATCAGGGGTTTCATTAAGGGGGGGGAGGGATCAGGCACAACGACTGGCTGTAAGGACAATTTTGCATGCCTGGTTTGAGCATCTAAAGGAGAGTTTTTCTTATAAAGACATTCAGTTTTTTCCCACCTGTAAAAACCAGTTGCCCTCCTGCCAAAATGGGTAATGAAACCCCCAATAATGTTATCTTCATTGTGGTATGTTGTCATGACTGTTCTTGAGTGTTTGCAGAATATTTTTGGATGTAGTAGTACTCTTAAACTTCTCAAGACTTTCTTTAAACGATTTGCCAAACACAGTGCTCTTTTACCCAGCTGTTCCAATTCTTGTCCAAAAGGATTGTGTATGTTTGAGAAACAGGTCCATAGCTCATGTCAGGAACTCATAATAAAACAGTTATGATATTAAAACCGGTCTCAGTGTGTTTAAAAATGCTAATTTGTTGTTGTCTAATTTATCCACAGATTTTGCAGCCGCACTGTGTGATCCCATTGCATATCACCAAGCATCTGAGAAAAGGCAAGAACAGTTGAAATCTTTACAGTTAGATGATGAAGAAGCAGAGGAGGTAGGGTTCACACTTCTAGCTAGGATTTAGCGAGCGCAAATATTCTTTCAAGAGCACGATCCACCATTGGAGTATTTTCCTTGATCTTGTTTGAAGAGTAGGTTGTCCATGGTTCACTTAACACAGTGTTCCAGTTAAGAAGCAGAGGTCGCAGTCTGTGGTTTGGCTGGGTCTGTGTGAGAAAGGGTGAGATTTTAAAACTCACTGTGCCTTTATCGACCTAGGGATATAAATGAGTGCCACACAAATTCTGAGGGTAAACCAACAAAGATGTTCTTTGTCAAGGACTTACCTGTAATGGGCACATCTCTAATTCCATCTAGGCCAAGGGACATTGCTTATTAATGGTATCGTCATACCAGTCAGGGAAACTGGAGTTATAAGTGAGCTGTTGTGGTAAGCTATGTGGGCTTGAAGACATGGTTGATCTATGTGAATTATATTATGATTTTGATGTGATTTTCAGGACTCAGCTGGATCTGAAGCTGTGCAAGAAGATGGTTCAAAACCAACAGACACAGCAAAACAAAAGACTGTACTAGGAAAAGAGAGACAAAGGTCAATAAAAAACGAGAGAAAGTCAATAAAGAGAAATGGCACAACTGGTTAGTGTTTGAAGTAATACGTCAAATATAAGGGGGAAAAGAAATTAAAACAGTTGTATATTAATACTTGCAACAACTTTTATTGCTGAGAGATAGTAGAACTACATGTTTTTCACTATATATGAATTTCAGAAACCACACTAATTTAATAATGGGTATCCATCAGTCTCGAGAGACTATAGATACACACTCTGTGTGTTAGTTCTGGTTCTGATACAGCAACAGGTGTGACTGGTGAGGCTGATTCGGGAGTGATATTCTCCCCCACACTGGGTGCCTTTGCAGTCTGATGCTAGTCTGCCTCCCTGGCTTCGGGCCTTCCTTCTCTGTCTCTTTGTTTCGTTCTGTTGGGCAAGTGACTCTTTGCATTGGGAGAGGCCCTTCTGAACTGTCTGCCTCCATGCTGTTTGCTTTATTGCTTATTGTTTTGTTTTTCCAGGAGAAACCACACTGAAATTAATAGAAATGGGTGACAATTGATATTGATAGAGCTATCACTTGTAGCTATTATGTTTTGTGACTTATTACATGTTGTGCAGATTCACTCACAGCTGAGATCATGCCTAACCTTAATCAAAGACGAGGCTCAGAATTGATTCTACGAGAAGCCTTGAGACGAGAGAGTTCCCGAGACAGTATTTCAGGGTCAAGGCCACTTCAGCCACAGAGAACCGCCAACCAGCATCCTGCGGTCACTAGTCGTTCACTCTCACTCCAGGCAGCTCCCTCTCCAGGTGCCATGGAAAAAGGAGGACCTTTTGCTAAGAGATCTAGAAGCACAAAGAAGCGAGAAGGCAAGACACAGTCTCTTATCTGTTTTCATAACCCAGAAGGTAAGTACCTGAAGGATCTCATGTGGGTTAGGCCTGTTTGGAGGCCTTTATGGACAAGTCTGTTTTCACTACAACACGAAAATAAGTAACCGTTGCATTCAAATACTTTCTGCTTGTCAGAACGTTTATTTTCAAGTTTTGTTTCTCAGCCTATGAATTTTGAGGACTCTTTGAACATGTCTTTAAATTTGCATTTTGAATTTTCATGCAAATTTCTAGGTTTTCCTAAATCCCAAACTAAAGGTAATTTTTTTTGATATCATCCCCAAATTTGGTGTTATTTGATTAAATTAGTGACCCTGTTGCATTGCAGACATATCAATCAAACAGTTTTGCATCCAACAGTATATATATATGTTCACTAAATTAAATCTGGTGTTGTCCTAAATAATTTCTAACTGCAATTATTGGTCCATAACATACTGCCCAATTTAGAGAAAATTTAGTAAAGTAGTAAATTTGCTCATTTGTAGAGTGTAGATCTGTATACATCTGAAAAGTGGAGAATATATCGTGTTTCTTTCTCAAATTCAAACTGCTGCATTTTTGTGTTTGGATTGCCTAATTGTCAACATAACATCATCAAAAACAGGTGAGATAATATTATTAGCTGAATTGTAAAAAAGATCAAATTAGCTAGACAGTGGTACAGCATGTACATGTGCAAATAGTTGGAGCAGATCGTGAAGGGTTGGGAGTGCATTGATCCCCCTAAAAATCGAATTTTAGTATTGAGAATCCTTTGGTTTTCTCCCCAAAATGCTGGAAAATGTATTTCCAAGGATTATATACATACATCCTAGATCCTTCACAGAGTAGTTTTCTTACCAGACACATTTTGTGGAAATATGGTTACAGTATTCACATGTACATAATTTGTGCTGAATTTGGGGATGATATACATCCAAATTAAATCACTGCAAAGTAAGCTCAATAGCTGGCGACCAATTTGCAACAATTTCAACATTTTGTTTGCAGTTCAAGGTACATAAAATGTAAAGACATTGTTTATTTGGAATTCAAATATGAATAAAACATTTGAATGTTAACATTACAATAAACCCATCAAGGCCTAAACCGTTAAACCAAAGATAAAACTTTTGAGTTAACATGATGTTATCTTGACTCCGAAGAAGCAGTAATCCTGTTTTTCAATAAACACAATAAATGCAGGGCCTCAGACCCACATGGGAACCATTGGGTAGGTAGAAAATACGTATTTGTGCATTCTCCTTTGATAAACAGTTCTATACAAGCACTTGAAAGACTTAATATCCTAATTATAACTGTTAATCCAATGATTGTTACTAATCTAATCTTGAATGACTAAATATTAATATTCATTAATCAATTACCAGTTATTTTAACCATGTACATGTATTCATCGAGCTTAACTCAAGCAACAAGTAGAACAGGAGATATGTCTAAAATATACAACTACATATTGTAACATTTGTTATGTTATGCGTGGAATGGATTTGGAGTTTCTGTAGAACTTCTATGCAGTTTTGTAAGGTAGTGAGTACTTTCCCTTTATAGTGTGACCTGTGTCCTATTTAACAACATTAGAAACTTGTAGTAACAACATTCCTTTATCAAATGCTCTTTTACGTTTTCTTCTCACATTGTGTCTTTTTTAAGCACAACATAATTTAACCTCTTATCAATTTAAACATTTCTGTCATAACCTGCAGGCGTGCTTCTGTGACTATATAACAACATTTAATTTTGCTAATTGCCTTCACACACTCATCAACAATTTTAATTAAAATGTTATAAAATCATATCAAAAAATGTCATCTAAATGTAAGGAAATTTCTGCTTTCAGGAGGTAGTATAAGAGAAGAACACATGGCATTCCGACATTTTTGTAGGTTTACTTTCATATTTAAAAATTATAAAACAAAACGTAAATCATTAATTAAAAAATCTAAAATAATTTTCTGTACTCAGAGCAATAATTTTTTTTTTAAAAGAGTGGAATATTTTGTTCGGCTCAGCCAAACTTCATCAGTCACAGTTGAGCCAAACAAAATATTTCACTTTTTTAAAAAATATTGCAAAGTTGCAAAACTATTTTCCCTTGCCTAGGCATATAAATGGAACACGAACTCATGTTTTTAACTTGATAATGATGTCAAGATGATGTTGAAACATTGTTTCTTAGCATATGTTTTCATTTTGAAATTTGTTACTTTTAAGTTTTGCTTATTACCCTATATTAAACATTAAAATTCTTGTCTAACAGTTTTTAATTATAAGTGAAAGTGTAATTCAAGCTTTTTTGCTAATTACCAAATTATTAAGTCCAACGTCCAGTGCAACTGAAGACAGAAATTGTATTTGCAGTGTTCTCTATTAAGTTTATGATACTGGGATCAGAATCGAGAGGAAACCTCCAGAAGAAACCATCAGAAGCTACTTTTTAGTGATTGATCTGAGAGGTTTTGTGACTGATAATCAATCTGTTGTGTGGTTTGCAGGCTTATGAAGGTTGATAATTTATCATTATGGGCCTTTGATGCCATAGAGTTATTAACATGTATTTCTCAGCATGCACTGCAGGCCTATAAAACAAGATTATTGGTCAAAAAACACTGCTTATTCACATTTTCATTTTAATTTCTTCTAGCTATAAGTAGTTGCTTATTTTTTAAATGTAGTTCTAGGGGTGGTGAATGGTCTTTTGAAAACCATGGGTCTCGCAAAATGTTCGCCGAATTTCACGTGTCTCACAGTCGCGTTTTTTAGCAGTTATGTGCATCTTGCAGTCTCAAGTTTTTTTCAAGGCTAAGAAAGTCTTGAAGTATCAATTTGTTTATATTTTTTACACAAGCTTTTAAATTATGATGTCTGAAAGTCTTAAAACCTGAACGACTTGAGATCACATTTAAAATCCTTTGAAGTCTCGGTCTCACAACTGAACAAGTCAAACTGTCTCGGGTTCGCAAAGAAAAATGCTAGTCTCGCGTTCTCGCAAAGTCTTGCATTTACCTTTCACCACCCCTAGGTCTGTGCCTGATTTTATCAAGACCTTTTGAATTGCTTCTTTCTATTTAGTCTGAAGGCATTTTTTGCATGACAGAGCCTTTGTGTTGGTTAACTTTACCTGAATTACTTCATAAGAAGTCTCTATTAACTCAAAGCTATTTTGAGGCCATAGGAGCTATTCAGAGCAAACACCCCCTAGAGAAACTTATAACCTAAAGGAATGGTTGTCATCAAAGACTTTAATGTCATAGCTTTTTGTTGTTGTGTGGATGTTTAAATACAACAAATTCACATGGGAGAACAAGTGCCTATATTAGCCATAATAAAGTATACTTGCAGGCTTTTTAGCAACACGTTGTGTACCACTAAGGATTTTTTAATGAGCTACTTGCTACGACATTTGAAGAGTACTCGCACTTGTCATTGATTGGATGTTGAGGATTTGAAACACTTTCCTTTAATGCATTTGCAAGAATTCATACAAATATTGAACAATCTTGTTTCATCTAAAAGCTTCATATCTTAGCTTTACCTGTAATCTTTATGGTGATGTTGTGAATTTTGTGGTGAGATATTTTTGGACACAGCTGAAAAAGATTGCTTCCTATTTTCAGATACAAAAGTAGAACCTGCGTCCGTCAGGGAACTTAAGGAGCGTAAAGTAAGTGGAAGAACTGTTTAAGTTGAGTTATCTTAACTTATCTTGTATATTTTACAGGGGGGCCACTTGTTGGTTGACCTCCTATGCAGATGCTCCTTGGGCTCATCACACAAGCTTGCATGAAGAGTGTCCACATAGGAGGCTACTTGTTTGTTAGATTTGTCAAACTATTTTAGGGCTGCCTTTGTTACAAGACCGTTGACTGACTGCTGACTGACTGCCGACTGACCGACCAACTGACCGACCGTCTGACTTGTGCACAGAATTGATGGAGTACTTTGTTGTCTGCAGAGATATGTCATTAGTGTGGTTTTTATTTTGGTTTGACATCGGGTAAAGAGAGATCAATTACTCATTAAAGAACATCCCAACGTAACATACCAAAATGTAAAAATCCTGCTGATGATAACTGCCCCCCCCCCCTCCAATATTGTGTTTAGAGAGGTTGTCAAACAGTTGTCTTGTATGCAGCTAAGATGTTTGAACTGCAATTTCTCTTCCAAATAAAAACCCCAAAATCATGCAGCCTGCAATTTTTGTCATTTTATAGTCTGATGAGACGAGGTTTTTTTTTTAGCTCCCCCAGGGGTGCTTTTTTCATGTAACTCACAACCACTAAGTCAAGTCCCAAACTCGTCACATTGATTGTTTTAATTAGTTTTTTTTTTTATTTTTCTTAATTTAATGTTCTCAGGCATTCCTAAAACTTAACCTGAAACATCAGAAAGAGATGGACATCCTTGTAAAAAAACATGAAAAGGTAAATTTACTTGTTTTTGCCTGTTAAATAATGAAGTAGCTATCGTTTTATCCGTCATTTTGTATTCAGAGCATTGCTGCATAGCTCTCTGCACACATTGCTTTGTTGTTAACTGATGTTACAGTAAACACCTGCGTGTAAGAATCTAGTGGTTTAAGAACCTGCAGCTAGAAATTTGCCATTTTAATACCCAAAATATAAGAACCTGTTTAGTCAAGCAAGATCAAGCAGGTTCTTATCTGTGGGTTACAGTTAAATTATGATAAACATTTTAACCAAGGAGTGTGACTTCGAGATGGCAAATTTATATTACAAGAAAATACATATAATAATGTGAATAAGTACTCTATATTCAAGGACTAAAGCCCAGTTTATTTATTTTTTCTGGTAATAAGCAATATGTCTCCTTCATCAAGAAATTAAGAACTTAATTAAAGACCCTACTTAGCCTAAATTGCCAATAACTACCCCAAAATACAATAATCTATTTTGCCAGACTTCAAAAAATTTAGGTTCTTACATGCTGGTTTTTACTGTATGTAACTTCAGGATAAAGACAAACTTCAAAAGAATCACTTGTCAGAACAAGAAAAATTGCTCAAGGACCTGGACAAGGAGAAATTTTCTGCAAAGAAAAAAGGCGACAAAGAGCTAAAGAAGGCAGAGAAGAAGGGGTATGTATTAACTTAACTCTTAGATGTTAAATTTGAATTTTAGACAACCGTTACATTATTTTTCACTGTTCTCTGCAGAAATTATGAGGAGACTTACCGTAAAGGAGTAGATGACATGAATAGCCTTGCTCAAAGTCATGAATTGAAGGTAACATTTGCATCAATCTGATGACACGAATCTGCATTCTAATTGTTACCTTTAAAACATTCACAATTTCGTTGTAAAGCCTGATTTTCATGTATTGAAAATCCCAGATGATCGGCAATTGCCTGTTACCTGATGGTCTCAGACTTTGCAGATATTTCACAGAGGTATTGACTTGCAATCAACTTACACTTGTTCTGTGGAGCATGCTACAGATATTGCTTTGGGGCTTGTTTGGAGACTTAACCAGGCTTGGGGATTAAAGGAGCTCAGCCACGATATTTTGGCCAGGTACAAAATTACCTTTAAATTGAAGGAAACCAGAAAATAGTAGTTTACTGAGATATAAAAACACCAAAGAGATAATAACGAACCATACAGGAACAAGGATGATTAAGGATGAAGAAGATTAACACAGACTTGAAAAATGTAGGCTAAACTTTTCAAGTTGTGGTAACCGTGGCAAAGCTCCTTACAAGTCCCGAGACGTTTAGGTCCAATCGTGATCACAAACCATCAAAATGCGTGTTTTCACACGCTGTAAATGGTCACATATCGACCAAAAAAGTTTTTCTTTTCCCAAGGTATCCCCATTAAAGTTGGAGTATCAATAGCTACTTTAATTTTATCATCATGTTTTTCATAATTCGAAATCAATTAACACTCAGATCATCATGTTTCTCGTCTGGGATTTTGACAACATTTTGAAAACCAGGCCTGAGTGAGGAGTTATGTCAAATTTGACCAATTATGGGTTAGGGTACGCATGGTGATTTAGGTCTGAAACAGTCTTAATCCTATGCTCTTTTTATTGGAATGGATTTTGGGGTTAGCAGGGATGGTGCAGTGGTGAGAGCACTCGCCTCCCACCAATGTGGCCCGGGTTCGATTCCCGGACCTGGCGTCATAAGTGGGTTGAGTTTGTTGTTGGTTCTCGCTAATTGTCTTGTCAATTAGTTAAGGTGTATTTAGCCTAACATAGGTAACATGTTTTTTCTGAAACTCAATGAAATGTGCTGTAACTGTACTGACTAACATAATTATCTTATGCTCTAACCACACATCATTCTTTCATTTACCTTGATCGTATATCATACATTATGCGCATGCTTTATTGTGGTAAATAAACGAATTATTGCACGTGGTGAACTACTTGCCCGAGTTCTCTATAGCTATTTTTTCTGTTGTACTGAACACAGCATGATATGTAAATTTGGCCAGAACTATTGCAGTAAAATAAAATAAATTGCTGGTGTGGATGTAAGTCAAATTGCATGAAATAACCTAATGTGCAGGACTGCATGAAGTAGATAATCTCCTTACTGCATGGCAGGGCAAAATATTCGGTATTAAAGTAAATGCTTGTACCTGTGGCACATCTTAACTTGCATGGCTTGAGTTCAGTTGCATGACACATTACTTGAACTGAGGTCTGAAGTATTCAAGTTTGATGTAAAAACTCTTGTGGTTTCTTCTCTTGGAACTCTTAGGAGGAGGCAGTTGGTCTTGACAGAGAAACAAGCGTACGTACATGCAATTTCACGGCTGTAAACAGTACTACAGCACTAGTATTTCTTGCAATTTTGTCACTGTGCACACCGTACACCGTTGAAAAAGGAGATAACTAGTTTGTGTGAAACGTGGAAAGTAAAATTTATTTTTATTAAATGCGGTAGATACTATGCGCGCTCTCATTGGTCATTAGGTGTGTTTAGATGAGAGTATATGTAAAAACAGTTGCGACGTTTTAGATTCCCGTGTATTTTTGAGAAACATTGTATAAAAGCAGTAGACTACTTTTTCCGTGTTTACATAGTCTTATCTAAACACAAGGGCGGTTGGGAGAATTCTCTATAGTTGTGCAAACCTTCGACTATGTCTTGGGTTTGTATAACCGTGTTGAATTCTCCGAAACCCCCTCGTATTTAGATGAGGCGATGTCAACACGGAGAAAGTGCTCTATTGCTTAAATGGTTACTGAGCTGTCTTGTTTCAAAAGGCAAATGTGACCAAATTCATTGCAGTTTTAACGTCTTTATTAAGCATTGGCTTCACATTTGGCCTTTTAAAGGTTGATGATAAAGAAAATATGGCATGTGGAAATAAATATATTTGCTGTTGCTGAGGTGATACCTCTAGGACTAGAATTATTTGGTACTTAGAGGGATTTTCGAAGTGACATGAAGATATTAACAAAATGTGTTTCTTAAAATCCCTAGTTTTGAAATCAGTTGCCTTAAGGGTTTGATTGCATGAGATACTTGCAACTTCCTCGTACGCAACCTCTCTCAAAGCTCTCACTTTTTTGCCACCTTGACAAGACAGTGTTGTAGCCTCTTGTTCCGAACATTATTTCAATTATCAGTTTTTCTAGGCTGGAGATTTTTGTGTAGAATTTATTTTAAATATGTTGATAAAATACTAGTGTGTGACCATTCGAATGAAAACTATTGAGCAGTACTTTCATGTGGTACTGTTTATTATGCCGTACAACGTGGCTCTAACTTGTAGGTCTGTGGATGAAACCGTAGTGTGTGACCTTTGAAATTAAGGCTATTGAGTAGTCCTTTAATGTGGTGGTGTTTGGTTTCTCAACATTTCCCAAAACGAAATGTGGTATTTCCTCCTTGAATTTGTTGATAGCATGTGAAAATTGTCCGACTTAAATTGACAGACTGCGTGAAATTCTGCACGCTCTAGGTCTTGCCCACGGACATAGTTTCTACTTTAATTATCGCACAAACAACCACTGCATCACATGTAGACATGCATGCGTCACCCAGTTTTCATTTTTTACGAATTGTGGTTTACTGTTTTGGATTTTCTCAGAGTAGTCCTAATGTTGTGTGATGATGTCCCAAACACTGCTTGCTGCTCTTCGTACGATGGCTGGCTAACTGACATTGATAGCTCAACATTGTATTTAATATTGGAGTGCACTATGCTATGGAGGTTTTCACTGGCTTGCATGACAAAAGACGTGACTGAACGTCTTGCATGACACAATACTTGCATGACATAAATCTTCCTCGTTCTTCCTTATTCAATTTCTACAATCTACACAGAATCAGTATCTTTCTGGCGTGTTTTTGTGCTGTAATGTGACTTTCTCTTATATTCGCAAAAATATCTTGCTAGTTGCTAAGCCATTGCATAATATTTTCATGCTAGTCTAGTGGTGTGTGACAACGTTTAACGTTTAACGGTTAACTGATAATGCTTTTGTTGTTGCCTTTTATAGATCAATTCTCTCAAACGCGAGCACCGTGAAGCAATGATCGATCTCTTGAGAAGACAGTTGAATGAACAGCTGGAACTGGCTGAGAAGCAACTAACTCCAGTAAGCTGGGATTTTTTGTAATCAATATTCACTTTCAAAGCCAGGCCGGGTTGTTCAAAAGACGGTTTTAGTTATCCCAGGATTAAAAGCTAACCGAAGTATTAAGTTTTCTAGTATGAATATGTTTTTCACTGCTTATGCTTTGTGTAGTTTGAGATTATTGAACCTCAGAACTGGAGGACAAACAATACCGAAAAGTTTCAAAACTGAAATCAAAATTTTTGCCAAATCCTGGGTTAGCTTAATCGAGTTTTCAACAACCCGGCTCAGATGTTTTTATGTTAAATTTCTGTCCAGAAACAAGAGGAACTTGAGAGATTGATGCAGCTGTCACAAGAAGAAAAGATGAAATTACTGGCGGATTTGCACGGAAAGTAAGACTTCCTTGCTTTATTCATTTGAATTTTTTGTACAGTTATACACAAGTTTCTCCAAAAAATGATGAGACTCTTTGAAATGTTTGAAACGAAAAAGAATATAATCTCATCTGGCAATTATTACTGGAACATAGATTTCATAATCAAATATCTTTGCTACGTGGTACACAGATACATACTCTTACATTTTTCAGACAAATGAATGACTTAAAAAAGAGCCAAGACAATCAAAACAGAGAAGAGTTAAAAGTTCTGGCACGTCACCATTCAAACAAAGACGAACTCCAAAGGTTTGACATTGTATCATATTAATAATTATGCATAATCGCTTGCCTCACAATCACGTCCATTTCATCGGTTTTCTGTCTGTCTGTTCATCTGTTGGTCCATCTCGGTTTGTGTACCTGTCCATCTGTCTGTTTGTCTGTCTGCCTACATGTCTGTCTTATTACTATTGCTACTCTTTATCCATTCTTCTTTCTGGTACAAATAAATGTTGTTGTTGCTTCATTGCTTCATTGCTTCATTCCTTTGTCCTTCATGTGTACCTTCCAGGAGAAAACGTGAGGAGAACAAAAAACACATAGAGCAATCTGTGAAAGAGAGGCAGAAGGTTTGTTGATAGTTTATTGTGCATTTTATGGAATGTGGGAAGGGTCAGCACAAATGTGACTCCGTCTATCTCTCAGCCGGCCAGCAAGCTAGCCAGCCTTGTGACTAGGGTAGAGTGTATTCCGTATTGTTGCATAAACAAGCACACTAATCAATGAAAGGTGTTACAACTGTTTTGAATATTTGTTGATGTTAGATGGCTGAGTTTCACAAGAAAGAGAGCGAGGAGTTAGAGAAGGAACACGACAAGCTCTATGAGTTACTTGATGAGGACAAGAAAAAGGTTTGCTTATATCATTATTTAAACAGCTGATCTGTTATTTACTTTACAGTTGTTCATAGGTACCTAGGGTTAGGTTGAGGGTCAGGGACGGAGCTGTTGACATTTCTGTGTACCTGAGCATTATATTATTGCAGCACTGATTCTGTGGTTTCCATTCCAGAGTTTGAAAGACCTCCGAACCCTACACGAAACAAAACTGAAACATTTGGCCGTGTGTGAACTGGAACTCACTTATGCCTCGCTGTTTGGAGACAAGGTTACCAAGCTGTAAATTTGGAGGCAAGGTTACCAAGCTAACTGTTTGGAGACTGTTCACGAAATTGTAAAGTAGAACTACAATGTTATGTAACACTAGATGATTTAAAGCTTATTTAAAAAAGCAGGTATTTAATGAATTTTTTTATGGAAATAAAATAGATCCAACTTGCAGGGAGGAGTAGATTAGGTGCATGCATGTATTAAAACCAACTGGGAAAACTCGGAAAATGGAATCCGCCTTATGAGTTTTGTGTCTTCAAAACAGTTTTCTCATATCACAGCGTTACTTCATAACCTTATGCACAATTGATTGGATGTTGTAAAGAAGCATGTATAAGAAACATTTTTTCTAGAGCGTTATAGCTCTTGAAGGGTAGCCTTGGTATGAAAATGATTTTCTTCCAGTCGTGTGACAAAATTCAGTAGGGACTCCTGTGTCTATTTTATTATATTATTGCTTGTTATAATTATTACAATTTTCTCAGATGGACTCGTGATTTATTTAAGCGTATTTATATTTATTGTCGAGTGCCTTTGTAGGCGATAAAAATAATGTCAAAAAAGTAAATTTAACTCTAGTAAAAAATTGATATTAATGCGCACACCGAGGATGGTTGTTAAAGCTTGATTGAGCTAATCCAGAGCCAGCCCGGATCTTTATTTCAGTTTGAGTTACTTTTCAGTGAGGTTTTCGGGTGTTTTTTTTTTTCTTTTTTTTGTGACCATTAGTTTTGACTTTGGCCAACTCTATCTCTTGACAAAAAGGCATTGAAAAGCTTTGCTATAGAGGGAAATTTGTAAACCCGCTTTTAATTCTGGATTTGCGGTGAGATAGTTTTGGAACAGCTGTTACCAGGCTTGAGAAAGTGACTGGTGAGTTGGTTGACCCGGCGTAGCGATGCGATAGTATGACTTGTTTGTGTAGTGTATGTAATTTTTTTTTTCAAAGGGACTTGGTTTCATTTACAGTCCATGATTTCTATTTTGCTTAGCAATCAGTTACTAGTATTCCGTTGTGTTCCACGCTTTGTGAGCAAAGGTAATTTTCCCGCCACAATGTGGTGTATCTGTCCCAGTTCTTTTTGCCGCCATAATGTGCCTCGTTCGTCGCAGTTTTCTCGCCGTAATGTACCGCGTTCGTCACAGTTTTCCCGCCACAAAGTGCCGCTCTTTGAAGTTTGGGCTCTATAGGATAAACCAGTTGTTGCAGTGCTTTCCAGTAGTTTGCTCGAACTGGATTGCATGACCGGTGCATATTTATCTGGCCGACCATTTTGTGGCCATTATTTATTGTTATACAACAGTTGCTGTTACGGTTATCTTAGCAAACCTGTTATGCTTGGGTGCTGTGTGGGAAAGGCTAAGTAGTAGAGTTTTGGGCATTCTCATTGCGCTTAGGCAGTATTGCGTTTATGCAGGTTTCACATTGAAAATTTCTAATTTAATTAGTGGTTACCAGAATTTGATAGAACTACTCAATAGTTCGCCTTCAGCCTCGAAACCCAGAGAAGAAGAGTTAGGCTGGGATAAGTAACATTCCAGAGTAGCAAAACAGTCAATTGATAGCGGCTAATGTAGACATATTTTACAACTTTGACAGTTATCATTAGGTAGAATTTTCCGTTTCTAATGACGGGCAACATAAGGTTTGTTATATAACTGTTTTAGTTGCCTGTGTTTCCAATTTGGACTTAAGTGTCCATTGTTGTGCACGCTATTAGTACACGATCATTGTAAATAATTTAGGGGTGGCAAACATCATTGTAAATTTGTTACGGTTTCACGCCCCCCTTCAATTGGGTGCAGAAGTACCTTAGGTTCTATTTTATATTCAGGAAGTTTTGTTCCCCAGCAAGTGACATAATATGGTTCAACTTTTTATTCAACCGAAAGTCCCATGCTGATTACTTGTGTGGGTGTCCTGTGGTATAAGAGGGTGAAAAAAGCCGAGAAGTTAAACCCAACAATTTGGGACTGATTTCACGATTTTGAGTTGTCGACGGTTACATGAATTGTCGTAAGTTGTTTTGTGATTCCCTCATGTTGGAGATTAGTCTATGTGTGAGAGAGACTTTGAGCCGTCTATTATCACAAAACGTTTTCTTTCTCCTCTAAACCAACTAACAGGACTTCCACTCAAAGAGATTCAAAGCCAAGGGCAAACGCTTTGTAACACAGTATTTCATATAGGAATGTTATTAGATATGGACTCGCGCTGACGCTCATCAGGCTGGTGTTACATTGACCGTCACGCATAGCCGAGTTGCGTGACGACCATGACTGAATCTCTTTTGCTCGAGAAAAACCTTGGTCATTTTAAATTTTTCAGCAAGTCAAGAGTAAATTGGCGTTTATGCTGCGAACGTATGCCAGAGTATATCTTGTTAAACGCGCTTGCTATCAGCAGCACACAACCTCGTGCTCAGTGCTTATCCCTTGAATTTGGATGGAAAAGCCCTGGGAACCAGGTTGAGTAGCACAGGCGAGAAACGTGTGAAGTTCTTTATTGTAGCTTTTGCAAATGCAGCTTGTGTCCGCAATACGAGTTTCTTATCTTAATTTCACTGGAATCCAGCATTGTAGTTACCTTTAAGTTACAAGAATATTGAAGAAAACATTACTTAAAATAAGGAAACAATAGGCCCTTTGCAGCTAAGCCATCACGTGACCTATTTTTCATAAAATTATGGGCTATAACTTAACGAATGCCAGAAATGGAAAAAGCATGTCGGAAATATAAAAATGGCCAAGTTTGAGATC
>Ga0126338_10001596_pt1 | contig 14863 bp, 6 predicted proteins | sample OrbCmetagenome_2_FD_92529 | JGI IMG/M metagenome (GOLD analysis project Ga0126338, IMG submission 92529) | Coral microbial communities from Petempiche,Puerto Morelos, Mexico - Orbicella C C metagenome | ecosystem: Host-associated > Invertebrates > Cnidaria > Coral | place: Petempiche,Puerto...
TAATTAACGCTACTGAGCCAATTTTAGCCCTTTCTTCTCTTATTGTGAGCGCTCTCGCATTCAAATTTGCCGCTTCGCTGATAATGAATATTTAATGATGTCCATGCATTCTGCCCCATGTCTGTTTTAATCTTCTCCATCCTCAACCATCGTTGTTCCTTTATGGTTTATTATTATCTCTTTTTTTTTTTTTTATCTTAGTAAACTACTATTTTCAGGTTTTCTTCAATTTTAAGGTAATTTTGTGGGTGAACAAAATAAGTAAAAACAGTGACTGAGCTCCTTTAACTAAGTGGTTTCAAAACTACCTCTTGCTCAATCAAAGAGGCTTATCCCACGCGATGTTTTTGACTGACAAAGACAAGAAAGAGTTTCCTATTTTAATTATATTTTGCATCGAGAAATTTCCTAAATTTTTCATGGGAACACGTGGGTAGTAATTTCATAAGTTTGTTCTTTATTTGATTTCAGTACGATTTAAAATGTACGCCTTGCAAGATAGGTATCACTGAAGCTGCTTCACATGCTAACTATGTTACCAACAGTGTTGCAAAAGGTCGAAACTCTACATTTAAAGCTCGTTTCTAAGTCCTCAAGCCTTGGCCAATCAGCGATCGGCAAACAGTACTAAATTTGCCCGAGTCAGATTTACAACCTCGCAGCTGCTTTGTTCAACATCGCGATCTTCCAAGTTATATTTAGACCTGGCACACAAAGTCAAAAGTAATAAGATGGTTGGCCCATTAGTGAAGATAACAGTTTCCTAAGCTAATTAACTCTATCTCTCAAGTGGTTAAACCCATGTAACACTTTCTCAAGAACTTTATCTTTTACGAATATGAGAGAGCCTTGGATCTAAGTTCCATCTGATGTGGCTTACTCCAGGTATGTTCCTCTGAGCTAAGAGATTAAGCAAAAGATCTTCAACTTTAATTAAAAAGTTTGAAGAAAATCTCACTTTGATGGTAGTTCAGTCGACTTTGTCCCGAAAATGAAGGCAGCGAGCGAGTTTAGAGAGGACCACAGAACTGATATCAAACAACGGCTTTCCAGAGTTTTTAAACGGCAGAAGTTACTTAGCAACGTGTCCCCGAGCAAATATCCATGTAGTATTTAAGCGATTCTAAGTGACTTGTGATTTGTAAATTAATCCAGCCGTTGTTTTCTTCCCATGAGTGATCCACAGGTTCCCATCCACAGGTTCTTATAATTCAAGTAGTTTTGCATCGAGAAATTTAAATACGAAGTTTGGAGCGGAAACCAATCCCAGGGGTCCATTGCTACCCAGCAGAGCTGTTCTATTTGAGGACAAAGAGTTAACAGCGGTCTGTCTTGTTAAAGCAATTGCTTTGTGAAGGTTTGCATTCTGCGGAAGAGCTAAAAGAAACCAAGTTAATAACGGCATGGCTACCTCCAGGGCAGTATATATAAAAAAACACTGATCAATGCGAATTGTCGATCAGTGCATGGCTACTTGTGACTGGCTAAAACTTTGAAAATTATTTGTACCTGTAGTAATTGGCGATGTGATATAATTGTTTATAATCTTCTCACGAGAATCACTGAATCGGATGTATGAGATTTTAGTTAATCACAATATATTTTCAAGCGGTTGATTCTCGTGATTCAGGCAAGAAAGCTTTCTAAACGATACAACAATGCATTGCTCGTGATAGCAATACTTACATAAGGGCAAATTAAACTTCATTTTACTGTTTTTTGTTTTTTTTCAGTATGAGTCATTTTTTCCTCTTTTGAATTTATTTTGAGTTACAAGAACTTTTGTGTTAGTCAGTGCTTATGTGTGTAATTTACTTGTTTCATCTTCATTTCCAATCTAATTGCGTGGATACCTCCATTTAATTACGTAGGTACGTTAAAGTCGTATACAACCTTAAGATACCTAAGTGCGATTGCTGTCCTTGTTCTGTAGCGTTTTATAATGAAAAAAACTAATGCTACACTTTGCATTAACGAGTTTTTTTTTTAAAACTTCTTCTCCGTGTTTCGCTCTATAATTCAGTTATAGTGGCAAAGAACAATAAAGCTTCTGTTCCACAGAATAGGAGTCTTGCTGATCTTAAGGTGTCCAAATAGGAATGTTACACAATGATCAACGCAGAGAAAATTATCTGTTTTGTTCCTCGGCCATCGTCTTTTATTGGCATCGACATAGCAATTTCAAGGAGTCCTTTTAAGTGTTTTCACCGTCAGGATAAAGGTATGCTTACCAATTACGTTTTGTTCAGGCGTATTATATGGATTAGTCGGCTATTACAGATCTGTTAAAAATCCATTTTCGTTCGTTATCACAGACGAGAGGGGCAACGACTGTGCGTGATATTTAATTTTGCGATATCTTCACGAAAAAGCTGTCAGTAGCTTAATGAATCGAGAAAAGATGATGGATGACCAAAACTGTTTTTGTCCTCCTCTGCAAAGTAGCTCAATATTGAAAGCCTTTGTTTAGGAAGTGAAGAATCATAAATAAGCGAATGAAGGTGACTTAGCACTGATAAGCACCAAGAGGGGTCAATAACTCACCGGTACAAAAGCTCTTGGTATTTAGGTTATCTTTCTCGGAAAGTAATTTATTATCATGCTCATTACAACTGGAACAGAATACTGCACGTGGTGTGACGTTAAGGTTACTTCAAGTTTGTGCTTAATTTAGAAGGCCACTCTTAAATTGGATTATAGCGACACAAAGCTTAGCCGATAAGGAGCAGCCGACAGATTGAAAGACATTATCCTCTCATAAAACGCCATATCTGTTCATATCTCAATAAATCCTCCGACCAAATCTTATTACATTGAAAAATCGCTTTGTTATCTTCTCAATGGACTTACGTTTCTTTTCTTGTCAGGATATCAAGAATGTCAAAACCAACAAAGGCTACTTATACAATTATAGGTTACGGTGCAATTTATTGAACTAGTCAGGCGAACAGGAAAAACTAAAATTATCGAAAACAGCATGAAAACACTGAATTATAAAGGTTACTACCCTGCGAATGTCTGGAGCATTTGTGTTAGTTCGTAATATGTACAATGAAGTGTCTTTCATATGACTTTCTGATGACGTTCAGCACTGCAGTTGGGAAATGCATACCATTTTTATCGGCATGCCCCGCACCGCGGGAGGTCGTTTTCGGCGTACGCAATATTCACTTATTTACTCTCGTGTCATACAATAAGCTAATCGGTTAGGTTTCTCGTATCAAAAGGGCTAGTTCAGAAGAGAGACGTCCAGGTTAGAGTTTTCGCTGGTTATGTGGGTGACATCGATTGCTGTGTGGATAAGGCGATTATCTGCCGGTAAGTAGTACGATTTGATTACTCACCTGTATGGACATAACGAGATCACGTATGAGCCAGTGGCCTAGGCCTGTATCGCGCCGACGGCTACGGAAAATAACAAGGTCTTCATTAAACAACAATCGGCGTCTGTAACCTCTCCACAAGTATTTCAGTTTGAATTCCGAAAAGCCTTTGACTTTTCTTTTTAACTGTTATATATACTACAGGGATAATTTCGTAGTTTGACTTTTCGCAAAGTATAATACGTTGAAAAAGAATGCTGAAGTTAAAACCTGGCGCAGTTGTATCACGGTGTGCTTTAAAAGACCAAAAACAAAGCCATCTAGGAGGGGTTCTTCCAAAAATTCAGGGTACAATTGCAAGAAGAAAGGAAAGCTGGGCTGGTGATCTATCAACGACACACCGGAAGAACTGAGAGCTGTTTGCAATCCCAAGTTTAAGTGACCTTCATAGATCGAAGACGTCAGAAGTGGTTGGCGTTTTTGCTCGTAGTTTATTCCTCGGACCAAGCACCTGTTTCATACGATATCTGCAGGATTACATGTGCAAGTTTAATTTAACTGAGCTTTCTACGCTAGTAATTTTTTCAAAAGAAATCAGGAACATTTTTTTACTAAGCTTATTAATGCTAGCAAGGACCCTTCTATTTACAAACAGAATTATTTGGCTATTATTACGTTATCTCAATCTTAGTTTTCATCAAGATCTTCAAAATGACTCCTCCATGAACCTCTCCAAAAACCACTGCTATTGTTATGTCAAACAGAGTTGTCTTGTTTTGGGGATTTCTTCTTCACAGAACTGTAATTCCGTTTGGTCTTACGACCGTGTGATTTACATTGTCCGCACATGGCTGAGTGTCGCGAACGCTATTACTACTGATTAACTGGCTATGTTCGTTAGTAAATGAAAGCACGTAAACAGAAATTCTCACAACGTTACGCTTTCCGATAAACATCAGAAATATTTCGTTTCTAAGAGGAGACAATTGACTCGTAATAGTATCGTTCTGCAATAAATAATTAAGTGGAACACGTTTTAGTCTAAGTCTAAATCGAAATAAATGATTCAAATTTGGAAAAATGTTTGTGAACTGCATTCATACAACGAATCACCCATGCCGTATTGACTACCAGTGAGATACGAAATGTTACAGACTTTATTTTTACGTCTTGTATTGGCATATTCCGATATCTGATAGAAATCGTAGAGCTCAAACCCCACGTAGATAATATAAGGGCTCGCTACATGTAACGAGCTTGAAATGCATGTTATGTCATGCCTTAGGGTTAAACGAACCTACTAGTCACTTAATTTGATGCGACTCAGCGACAACGCGCGCGTCATTAGTCTGTGTAATAACTACAGGTATTACATGGTAATAACTTTACCAAATAAATAAGGCGCTGAACGTGATTTTGAGGGAAGTATTCATGTTAAGCTCAAATTAAAATGCACTTTGAGTTGAAGTGCTAAACAGGCAACAGATTTATCGCTTAAGGTGTCTCGGATTGATTGATAATGGCAATATCAGTTAATAGTCCGTCCTTTTTTTATATAATGAGAACGAAATTAGTTCTGTATATGATTAGTACTCAATTAGTCTATATGTATATTGATCCTCTGAAATTTTTCTTTGTCTTCTTTGCTTTGACTTCTGCCTTGGTCCCACCTCTTGAATTAATTCGCATGGAGCATTGGCATCGTCAAAAAAAAAAAGAAAAGAAAAGAAAAACATTTTGTTTACATTCCATTTTAGTAATATTATATTGCTATATATAGAAAACCCTCTGAATGTTTTTAAAACTTTTGAGCTTGACTGGTTTCCTTAATAATTAACGTGGTCTTATAATATTAGTGTCAGTAAGTTTAGCTTGCGCTATTGAGTTATATTCGAACACTTCACCCTATTCAGACCGTGCTTTTTTCGATTTTCAACGCCGAATCTGGACGTAGATGGAATCACCCAGACCAGCGTATCTTAACGAATAAAGGAACGTATCAGACCACGTTGTAATTCCGTCGCGCTATCTCGACACAATTTTGGATTTCTCGATTTTTCTAAAACGGCAGAAAATCGACAAATATAACATAAATGGTCATCAGGACCAATAGAACAATGCTAGAAAGTTCAACAAATGCAAAAATAACTGCCTTAAAGTTAAATTTTATGCATTTGTCATACAGCCATTCCTTTTTTGTGGGCAACATATTGTTGTACGTAATCAAAGTTACTGATCGGTGTTCAAATACCCATCTTATCGGATTAGATTTAATAACATGAAAAACTATGGTTGATTCAGTTAGTATATCACGGCTTAAATTGCAAAGTCAATAAGATTGATTAACCTTTCTTTAAGCCTGGTTCATACTCGTGAGGTAAGCGCAACATAAGTGAAGTAAGCCAAAGGGTAAGCACAAGAAAAAGGAAAATGCACGTTTCTTTTTCTTGTGCCTATGCTTGAGCTTATTTCACTAGTGTTATGCTTATCTCACTAGTGAGAACCAGGCTATAGGCACTCTGTGCATATACGCGCTGTATTTTGTGGCTCGAGCTGACTTATGACTCGAATACCTGATAGCTCTCTTTAATTAAAACTTGTTCGAAATAATGAGATGCAAGGATAAATGTATGCATAACTTTGATTAAACTTATTTTATTACCATTAGCATTACGCCAAATTACCTACGATCTTAGTGAATTTTTAACTCTGACCTCAGACGTTTGCCACCTGAATACGCCACAGCAAAAATACTGGTAATTTAGCCCGCACCTGGGTTCCTGCAAAGCGAATGAGAACTAGCTAGAATGTGCTGTGAGACAAAGAAATTTTACAAATAAAATAAAACCTCGATTGCCATATAATCCTGGATTAACATGAATTGGCCAACCCTCAGTCGGTTTTCGAATCAAGGCCAGTACTTCACAACCGAAAATTGCGTACTTACTTAGTTCAGAGCAAAAGTTGCCGCTTCAACAATTTGGCCGTCTGACAAGAGCGAAGATGAGTGATTAATTTCTTCAAACTGAATACTGCTAACGACCAATTTATCAAATCCGGGCGTAATTCGTGACGTTTTTAAAGTGATCTGCCTGACCTTGCTACCCTAGCCCGTAGCCTGTAGGCGTTTTGGGATCTATCAATCATTCTATTAAAAGCAAAAATCAAAGATGACAATTATTATGACGACGTCACCAAAGTCTCTCAGTCGTTCTTGCAAATTCTTTAGTATATTTTGTTCGATCTGGCGGTGACAACTATATGTATATTGCAACGGAGTAAATTTCAAAACGAATCACCGTGTACGTACAGTGGCTCTTCAAAAGGCCATCTATATCGTACAAATTAGATTACATTGATTGAGGAGTTGAACTTTTTGGATGCAAAATCAGATACGTCTTTAATAGGCTCCCTGCTGGTCAGTGAAGAGGTGTGTTGTAAAGACGGAAACTTACAAGTAAATCTACTCGGTGAGTCGAAAGCCTTACATTTCGCGATTTTACCCAGCGTTACACCAATTCAAATGACTGAATAACAATCACGGTTGATATTTTGTGAAATTTGAAATGTTTTGAGATGTTTGTGAAGATTAATTGTTACTTTAGAGAAGGGCCAAGACTTTTTATGTTGTGATGTTGTACATGTTATATTTTGAGAAATACTCATGCATTTCAGTTGAAGTTCAACAGTGCTAACTCTAAACTATTGATAGAACTAATTCTGTGAAAGCTGTGCATTGTCTTATCAGCCCAATCGAGCAATACGTGAGTCCTTCACTTCAACGGATATACTACTTAGACAGGGCTGGATAGCAGCTCTCGTGAGGTCTCACATGAATGGCTTGATACCCTTTGAGAGAACAATAGAACAAACAACAGAAGCAATGCCCCAAGCCCCAAGACAATAGCAGCTGCTAAGACCAAAAAGAATCGAAAGCTCGCGAGAACCGCTACACTTCTTCCTTAGATATCCTAAATTACTTGCATACGACATTCGATGAATGCAATACCGTTTTAATGGATGTAAGTACCTATTACCGATCATGTGGCTCTTGAGTACTCATCAAGAGTTGTATTTCCGTTTTGAATGATAACAATTTCACAAAACAGTACCGTCTTATTCCTATGTATTTCCCGTCACTGAAATGAATACAAAGTTAGTAAAAAAAGATCGGGATAATGAAGGAACTGGACAATAAATCCGGTTATGCTGGAGTATATTGTCCAGTGTTTACAGTAGTACGTGCTCTGAACATATGCAAATCCACATAGTACATCTATTAGCTAGGGCATGTTCACTTATTCTCTGTTACAAGTAGAATTCTTTCCTTCAACTAACTTGCAAGTCATGCCAACAACAAAATTTATTTTACGGCCAGCTCCGTGAGCGGGCAAGATGAACCAAATCCTGCGCTGTGATTGGTTACACGAGTGGGAAAGATGGCGAATATATTGCCCGCTCGGGATCACCCGCTGTGTCCCGCGAGAAAATGGTTTTTTTTTTTTTTATACATACAATAAATCCTTTTAAGATGGCTGGATATTGGCCTCGTTCTTTTTTTGTGCGTTTATGGACCCGACCCCGTCTTGGTCAATAAACACGCAGAAAACGAACTTGGACAATATCCAGCCATTTTCACCTCACGCTTGGTTAATAACCCGCATATCTTGCTGAATCAGTGTAGAGACTCACTTAGTTCTGTTTAGTATTGAGGTAAACTCTACGGAGTTTTGTGCGGACAAATGAGTGTACCGAATTTTTCCCAAGGAAGAATTTTCGATTATTGCACAATCACTTTCCAGCCATGAAGTAAATCGTGAAAATATACACACTAAGATAAAACGGCTTGCATGGCCTTGATAAAGAGTTCGCAAACAAGTTTTCAATGTTTAAAAATTGAGTAAATGTAGTCAGGAGATGACATAATCAATAAAAGTGCCGTTTTTTGTCACTGACTTGTATATTTTAGATTTCTATTTTATTTTATTTTATTTTAATTTTATTATATTTTAAGTTTTAACTGTTGTTGTTGTTGTTGTTGTTGTTGATTTTTTGTTTACTGGTGACGTAAAATAGACGCAATGCGCCAAAACCTTACAGACAACGCTGAAATACGCCGGCAGCTCGCTTATAGTTTGACATTTATAATTATCACATTAACACTTTTTTTTTCGTCATAACAGATTGCTCTTCTAAGCAGTACAGAAGAAAGTCAACTCTTCCTTTAGCTTTGTGTCCGGAAAACGACTGAAGGCACCCAAACCTTCCAGGCTGCGATGAATTTCAGCCAAAGATACTCAACATTGGGTTTAAATTCAAGCCAAATCCCGCCAAGCAGTGCACCCCTAGAGTATGATTTCGTGGTGGAGCCAGAATGTTCGCGCATAATTCGCTATGTCGTGTACGGTGTGCTTTTCATCTTCGCGATATGCGGCAACTTCACTGTTTGCCTCATTCCTTTTCGACATAGGCGCATGCGCACATGCACGTACTCTTTGATCACGAACCTCGCTGTCTCTGACCTCGGCACCATGTTATGTTTGCCTTCCATACTGATTGCGATGGAATGGAAGGGTGGTGAATGGACGATGGGGCCAGTGATGTGTAAACTAGTTAATCCAAGCCTGACTATGTTCTATCTCGTTACCACCAACACACTTGTTGCCATCGCAGTCCATCGCTTCGTGGTGGTTGTTTTTCCGTTTAAATCAAAACTCGGAAAATCTAAAATAGCGCTAGTTATCTTACTGACGTGGCTGACTGCATTTTTCTGCGTGTTACCCTCATTCGGTGCTCGAGAACTTCAAGCCATTGGAGTGAGAAACAACGAAACAATTTATCGTTGCGTAGAGTCTTTCCCTGGTAGGACAGTGGAGGAACAGATTTACTACCAAAATATGTACACCATATTCCAGTACATCATTAATATCTTCTTGCCCGTTGTGATAATCGTCATCTTGTACGTTGTTATTGCTTACAAACTTCGACAGATGTCGATCGCGTTGGGGTGTGGTCCAGTTCCAAAGGAAAGAAGAGAAAGTCAGGGCTCAGTGACGTATTACAGTGTACGAAGCTCGAGGAAACAAAGTATAGACCAAACTACTTTAAGGAAAAGAAACGAACTGGAGAAGAAATTTTTGCGGATGCTGGCAGTTGTTGTTATAGTCTTTGTCGTCTGCTATGTGCCGTACACCACGTTCTTCCTTGTGGTTGAAAACTACCAGGAGGCCTTACAATGGAGGTACTTGAAAATCTTATACTATTACATCTACTTGCTAATGTGGTTTCCAAATGCGTTGAATCCGTTATGCTATGGTGCTCTAGATGAACATTACGCAGCTATAATCAAGTCTCTCTGCTGTTGTGCCATCAAAAACACGCGCACTAGATATTTCAGATCTGGTAACCTTGCAGCCAATTCGATCCCGGCCAATTCTAACCACCATGGAAATCTTTTCAGTCGTTCGAACAACTCCATGCCCGCCGTAATTGAAAAAACAAGAAGTCAAACAGCCAGCCATTCCAGTCGGGATGAAGGCAGAAGAGGATCGAAGACGTGTTGCTGCTAGTTCTAGATGGAATGACCAGACAATCCCGGATCAGTAAACAACCTTTATCAACCACTCTACATGATATTACGATAGAACAGATGTTTATCAATCAAAGCTTGAATTAAGCACGTACATACCAACAGCATTTGGCTGGGGTCTGCGCAAGTTTACTACCAACAATGCAAGACCAACACAGAGAGACCCAGTTAGTCCTTAATCTGTAGAAATGTGGCAACAAAGATGATACAATAGCTGGTTTACGCTTGCAAGATAAAGAAATTGAAAAGAAAAGAGAAAACAAGAAAAAGAAAACAGAAACAAACACCATCAAGACTTCATCAGTCATGAATCATCTTGGTCCAAATCAGGACTGAGCGTCCCCCTGCCCCCCCATCCCCGGACTGAGCAGCGTTTTCAACTCTACATGAGACACGCAATGGCGTAATGGTTACATAAGATTCATAACACTCAGGGGGGCCACACCACGCAGGAGGAATTTGAAACCTCAACAATCACGCGCGTACCGGCCCTTTTGAGTTTGTATTTGAGGAAGACTCGGTGAACGAAATCACATCATTATCTTGACGTCATCGTTTTCGAAAAGCTCCATTTTGAAAATGTTTTTCGTTCGCACGAAAACAGTTTGTTCCTCCGGTTTGAAGAGTGTTTTCAAAAAGCTGCCTTTTCAAAATTGTCCAGCGTAGTGTGGACGCTGACTTATTGACCACGCGTCAAACTCTCTCTCCGGTAAGGTGCATACATACAGTGTAGGTACCTCTGAGTACAATGCTGGGCCGGATGAAGACCAAAATCCCACCCAGAGGGAGTGGGAAGCAGGGGGTGGGGATACTCGACGTGTTCATGCTATAGGAAACGGAGATGAGCACTGGCATGATAGACTATGCAGTAAGCTCAAATACAGGGCTACCCTACTATACCTTGTGTAGGGAGAACAGGCCCCAGTTGTTCGAAGGCTGGATAACGCTATCCACCAGATAAATCGCTATCCAGTGGATAAGTATTTACAAAACAAATAAACCGCGCTATCCGCTGAACAGTCATTTATATTATCCGCTGGATAGCGTTATCGGACAACCCGGGCCAGGCCTTCAACTGTATTTGTGCTGGAGATGTAATACATCATGGGTACCCAAAAGACCCTCAAGGTAGAACACAAGTTTAAATGGCTTACCTCAGATACTAGGGAAATAATACCTCAGATACTCGGATAAAAAAAAATGCCTGTAGTTTTCAAGGTGTTTTGGATAAGAAAAGAAGGGTTGCTTAAAGGTGTAAATATGGGGATAAAGATCAAGTTGCTTTCGTCAATTTAGAAAGATATCCCACAAAAAAGGTAATGAACTTTAAATTCTTTAGGTGTCACTGATAAATCTTAATCCAATCTTTGATTAATGGAATTGATTAATATAGCTTAGAATATGTGATAACAGCATTCGTCGTATGTGTGTAAAAACGAAAGACATAAACTATCTTAGTAAAATATCATAATTTTCATACAAATTATAATAAAAAAGTAAACGAATTCTTATCAGGCTGGTTGTTGCCCCAGAGTTAAATAAGCTATATGAGAAAGGGATATCCCAAACATTGTCCTCCTTAATAACCCCTGATTCAGCTTAAGCTATCATATTTATTTACCTGGTGGTTTTAAGCTGAACATGATGATCTAGACCTGCTTAGTCCAGTTCTGGCTAGCCTTCAGAACAGGCGGATAAGCGGGGAAGAGCGCAAAGCGCGAGTCGAAGAATATCGTCTCGTGGTTCGCGCTCGGGTTCGTGCTCCGCGTTCGCGTATCGTGTTTCGCGCTCTACACCGCTAATCCGCCTGCTCTGCAGTCTAGTTCTGGCCCTTACTCGAGCTCTGCCACGCAACGCTACGATAATGTCTACGATCTGCGCAACTTCAGGCCGAGAATATTACTGAACGAAATCCTAGTATTATGTAAGATGATTTCCAGTCCGTACCGCGCAGTCTCAGCATCCTTAACGTTTTTAAAACATTATAACGGCTCACTCAATGGAATGCGAACGATGTTATTCGTTACGAACCACGTACCTTAGCTTTGAAGCCTTTCAAATTCTTTTCCAACAGTTTCATTGATTTTTACAGCTGCGAAGTTGTTTCATCAAGTGATATAAGGAAGAACGAAGCATAAAACTTCCACCGCTTCGTATCCATAATGGCGGTTGTTTTGAAAGTTTGAATTTAATCCATGTAAGTAGTTGCGAAATGTTTACAGTTTGTGATGTCTTACATGATGCAAAACAAAAAACGCAAACAAATCATTTTTAACGCGTTTCCTTCAACTCACGGTTATGCGGTGTCTACCGCGCCACTTAGTTGGGACACATAGTTTTTACAATCGCTTCGTATAGATCGAACTGAACCGTCCACAGCATCCGGTAGTTTTGAAACATTAACCGCAAAATCAATTGACGTAGGACGTTTAATAGCGAAGAATGTAATAACTATAAAACAATTTTTTGGTTACGAGATGCCTATTAGAAATTCGGCGCTGTGAACCTTTTCGGCGATACGGCGGCCATTTTGAAATCTATTGTTTCAAATAGCTATTACGGGATGCTTAGGGGGCGAATGTATACTAATCTGCCCCCTCTCCCCCTCCCCCCCAAATCTGGGCATTCCATAATAGCCTGTGAAACAATAGAATTCAAAATGGCCGCCATATCGCAAAAAATGTCATTGGTTATTCATCATCTCGTCTTTACCTTGCGCTCATGGACAGTCTTGCCTAGTTCCCAGGCGTCGATATTTTGCCGTAGTCAATCCCTTTTCGTGGGCAGTGCTTCTCGGCTACGTCACCGAAATGAATTGGCCGTGACCCTGAAGGCCTGGGACAGGGCTGTACAGGAACTTAGGAAGGTTCTCTTATAATTCATTATTTTCACCGGTATATATAGAATAATGATGTTTGCTCTTTCCCTCCTGGATTTTGGATTCTGGCCATCTCCCTTTACACTGAAACATTTCAGACCATATCGGACGGTTCTCGTTAAGTTTTCTATGAACGATATAATTCTTGTTAAGTACTGAGATCCCAGATCGAAGGAAACTTGAGCTCGTACTTGATTGTTAGACCAACCCAGACAGCTTCGATCTGAAAAAGAACTAATATGTTTACCTCAACCCTATCTACAATAATTGTTCAACCTTATTCAACTGAGGGGCAAAGGCCAGGGCTTCATAAGAGTCAACGGCAAAACACTAGCATCACTGTTTGATTCACGACAAGACCGCGTCAAAGGGCGTACAATCTTGCTCCAAGAGCACTCTATTCTTTTGATCAACCTTTCACGTTGCTGGTCAACTGAGCCGAAATATTTAACATGTTCAAAATATTCTCGCAATTTGTTTGGTCCTTACTTATGATATATTAGGAAAGAGACATATAGATGACGTCATTACCATACTTTTTTGTTTCTTCATGACATAAAACAGATAGATTAATATTGCCGCCAGGTGCGCTTGCAGCTCAGAGAAAAAAAGAAAATATATATGCCTATGTTCACTGGTTTCTGGGCAGTTCACTTTGAATCAAACATAAGAGAGGTTTTGTAAAGTTACTTTTCCTTATGATTCAAAAGCTCTTTTAAATGTAAAGTTTGAATTAATGAACTGAAAGGTTTCTATAGATGAATTACAAGCAGGTCAACAATAAGAGATAAAGCTATGAACGATATCGTTCAGGCTTAGCCTAAGTGGCCAACTTGTGATGTCGTCCGGTATTGAAAAGCCACAAAAACATACACTGTAATTCCGGGATTGGTGGGTGTGAATGTTATGTATTTGTAAGCCATAAATTACTTTGAGAAGAGGTCCATAAGGGACAGTGCGATATGTAAGCACTTAACGTTAATGAGAATTGTTGTTTTGGCGCTCCACTAAAAAGCTCCTTGTGTATCCCTCTGGCGATTGAATAGCGCATACAAAGGGCATGCACTGTTAAGTTTGAGATAGTTAAAACAACACCTTTTCTTCTTATTACTATGCAACAAGCAGCTCTCGAAAGCAATAAAGAAGGTGAATCTGAGGCGACTAAAAATCCGGCCGGTATTTTCAAGGAAAATGTTTACAGAACTCAGTGACGGTGTTTAGACTTCTTTAACAAAAACAAGGACAAGCTCTAGCAACGAGTTCGACGCAATGGCGCTATCTTCAATCTTGTCTGACTAGAAACTCGTAATGGCTGATCTTACTCAATTAGAGTTATCATTAAGCCCTGACAGAGAGAATCGAAAAGGAAAACAAATTTGCATATATTTCGCGAGCCGAAGTTTTAAGAGATTTCAGGCTTCTTGTTAAGACTAAGAAAGACTTCTTTTTTATCCTGTTACAGATGCGTGTTTTTTTTTTTCATTTAGACTTGCGAAAAGAAAACCTCGTCTCAACTTATTATTTAGCACTACAGTATTTTATCGTTAAGTTCTTAAAATACATCTATCAATGATATGCCGCCTCAATGGCTACATGACTTCAGTGATCTGTTGGGCCTTAAGGACACTTGGTCGGCATCTGAGCACCTTGATAAAGAACACTTTCCGGCTTAATTGATGAAAAGTCTGCTATTTTGAAAATGGCCAAGCAAGGCGTTTATCACAATCCTCTTTCCATGCGCCGAACCAATTATGCATATATTATGTCGACCTTTTCGATTTTTTCCAATTAATTTTAAAAAGAAATGACCGTCTGTTGTCAAACTTAAGTAATGGTTAATGGCACTCTTTTCACACTTCTTAAATCCAGTGGATCGACTCGTCTCTTCGTTTCCTTTTGCTAGGTGGAACTGAGTGAATTTCTGGAAGATTTCATTCTTGTTGGAGATATATTTTTTTCGAGTGTGTGTTTGTGTGTGTGTGTGGGGGGGGGGGGTATCGGGGGAAGAGTAAGAGGGGGGGGGGGGGGTTTCGTTTTTTGACCCTTGCAGGATAAAATGGCGAAGAGTCTAAA
>Ga0126338_10001597_pt1 | contig 14861 bp, 10 predicted proteins | sample OrbCmetagenome_2_FD_92529 | JGI IMG/M metagenome (GOLD analysis project Ga0126338, IMG submission 92529) | Coral microbial communities from Petempiche,Puerto Morelos, Mexico - Orbicella C C metagenome | ecosystem: Host-associated > Invertebrates > Cnidaria > Coral | place: Petempiche,Puerto...
TATATTGAAAGAGATGAAAAAATGGATACGATGAAATAAAAGATTTTGATTGTTAAATTAGTTTTTAATCAGTGGCCATAAGTTTTTTTTTTTTTTTTTTCTGAATTTCTAGAGGTACGCGCGTGCATATATGGTCGATACGCCCCTGTGATCCATACACGTGTAGTTAGCCGTCAGAGCAAAGAACAAAATGTTTCCCCACCCCCTCGCTCCTTGTGTACACTTTCTTTGTTCCTATTTCTTCGTCATGGCGGCGTTTTGGTTACAAATTTTTACGTGATTCACACCCGGGGCCCGTTTCTCGAAGGTCCTGAAAGGTTTTCGCACCCGGAAAGCCGTAGCAAAATTTCAAACCATACGATTACAGAGCTGTTCATTCACATATTCTTAAGATGAACAGAGGTTATCTTCAAACAAGAAGTTTCAGGCGTATACACCTCTCGGTTTTTAGATACAGATTATCTTGAAATGGCTTCGCGGGCTCGAAAAGCCGAAATGCTGAAGTCTGACTGAGAGATGCTACCCAGGGTAAGAGGGAGGGAGGGGGTACTCCCGGAAAAATTGGGTGGGTGTGTGCGGCCCGCTTCCCAAAACCCTTACCCTATTTATGAACAAAGTCTGCGATTTTCCCTATTTATGACTTGAGCAAAAATTCGAAACCTTATTTTTGACTTGGCGTCCGTTTCTCGAAAACCCGGGAAACTTTTCGAACCCGCAAAGCCATTTTTAGTTAGTCGGTATTTGAAGACAGCGAGGTGTATACGCTTGAAATTTCTCCTATGAAGAGAACCTCTGTTTATGTTAAGAATATGTGTATAATTCAGCTCTGAAGCCGTAAGGTTTGAGATTTTGCTACGGTTTTCCGGGTGCAAAAACTTTTCGGAACCTTCGAGAAACGGGTCCTAGACCTTTCAATCAACACCCTGTTTCAGACCTGCGGTTTTATTCCCTAGTTCAGACCGATTTGAAAAGCATTGAAGGCTTTTGTCGACGGTCTTATTGATAATGATGAAAAAGTAGCTTCTTCTAAAAAGCGTACCCAATTCAAGACTAGAGTGCAAAAATCAAACCCTATTTATGGCCAAAATAGCAAAATCGATACCCTGTTTATGACCAAAACGGCTGAAAAACCATACCTTTGGGGCCGCACACACCTATACACCCCATATAAGGGATCACCTCGGGGTTCACACACACACACACATTTAAGACCATATTATTCTCAAAGCTTTATTCTGACTCTGACAACATATGCTAGTGCCTCCAAAAAAGATTACAATACTTAAAATAGCTAATGGTACCTAATACTAACTCATGTATTTTTCGGCGCTAAAAAACAAAGGCGCACCCGGAGAAGGCCTTTGTTCCCATGATTATTAGAAGGAAAATCTATGTAGTTTACATGAAGTACAAACACTTGAGTCACATGTATTCGGAGGTGTGATGGAGTGCGATCTAACCTCAGCAGGTTTGTGTTTTGTTTTGTTTTGTAGCGTTTGAAGTCCTGCAGGATTCAGGTAAGTTGTAATTTCCTCATTTTGTTCCTTATTTCAGTGCTTCAATGCGAAGACAACGGCCATTTGCATTATTTTAGCAAAGCAAGCTCGTTGACTCTAATTCCACGCGATGTAGTGGAATCCCATTCTTGCAAGAAATTCGAGCTGCCGGTCGCGCGCCTTGTGCTGATAATAAATGTTTGTCTTTTTCTCGAGAGTTACATTTAGCTCAGCTTCCCCTGGTTACCTATCGACATCAAAGCAGAAGCATCGTGTTTTACATCGTAAACGATGTTTCCACTCCGTACTGTCAGATAAACGAACAACCACAGTTTCACGTGGATCGTCGGCCTTCCCACCCATCGATGCGAGTCTCATGTCAATTTACTTTTTTATAAGTTTTGTTTTGTTTGTCTTTACTTGGTAGCCTCCAAAAACTAACTACATAAATTTCTTCGTGTAAAGTCCTTTCAGCGTTGTCTGTTCACCGCAAAAACGAGTTCCTTATCTCCTTGGTGTAAATCTCTTAAATTTGAAGAGAAAGGGTGATAGCCCACCCGGCATTAGGGCATTTTTCTTTCACTCCAAGACTCACGTCTCTTATGTTAATCGTTTGCAACCTTGAAATAGTCGTAAGACACAATTAAGGGTAGAAGAAAACTTCTAACAGACTTCTTCAACAACCCAAATATGTTTAGTATCAGTATACCAAGATTTGAATCCAGGTCAGACTGGTGTAAGGGTAGCTCCATGCCAGCTCTGCCCTCTTCACATTATGTTCAGTTTATGAATAGCTAAAGAAATATTTAAGCAATAGACCACAAGTTTTTATGGTTTATAGGCTGATAAACCGCATGGGATGTTGGAAGAACACGAGAAGAATTAAACTATAATTACCGTAGAAACTTGTGGTCTATTGCATTTATACAATAATTCAAAAGACATGCGAAAAATTTCCACGAGTTTATTCGCACAATAAACCATAGCTGATTGACCAACCAGAGTGCGCACATTCATATCATTATTATATAAATTTTCATATGCGATGTCAAAGGAGAAAAAACTGGAAACATTTGTAAGGATCAACATTATCATCAATATAAATTGTATTTTCAGTTTTTAATTACCTCATTGTGGCTCAGATGTAACTATAAAATATTACTCAAATTACAATTAAATAACTGCAATAGAAACTTAATATAACAAAACAAACCAAGAAAGAGCATCTTGTATTAAATAACCCCAGACCAGGAGGGAGGGTCCCATATGCCTCTTCTGAAAACAGGTGTGCCTACAGCTGCTGTATGGCAAAATATTATGTAAACCCTTTACAGTACAATCTACAACAACAACAACAACAACAGCAACAACAACAACAACAACAACAACAACAACAACAACAACAATTATTTGTACCCCTTTTTGCATTCTTTACAAGACATATTAATGTTTATAAATATCTATAAAAGAGTACTGACTACCCTAAATAACCATAAAGAGCTATGACAAGGTGGCACTGATCAAATTATAGTCCTTTTTTTACTTTAATTCATTTCTTTGTAAAACATATCTATGTTGTCTTGCAAATGGAACAAAAATACTTCATTTACTTTGACTAAAAATGTGCGAAACTTTGCTGATCTCTGGCATTACACACAATACATACATGCAATTCAAAAGTTGGCATATTGGAACAATGTAAGTTAGAAACAGGAGGATTTTTTCCAGGCCTGACTTGATCTGATTTTTGCCTAAGATCGTGCTACATCACACTAGCCATAAATCTGTATAAATCAAAACTAAGAAAAATTGAAATGCACACTACTGGGATAAGAGAGTACCAAGGGTATTGTTGTAATTAATATCCAACCGTATTTTGAAAATACAGATCTTCCAAAAGAGGAAGGGATTCAGGCTTTCAGCCAGATGGGCATCCAGGTGTCCTGTGGAGGACCATTTTCTATAGTAAGTAATTTTATTTCTCATATGTTGCCTTATAAATTGCTTATTTGAGCAGCCCCTGGAGCACATTTTGGACGGCCACTTCTCAAATTCTGGCTTAAAACCTGAAGGATTGTATATCATCATCTAATGCACATAGGAAAGAAATCATTGCTCAAGGTGAGCATAAAGCATCGTAAATGAATGTTATCCTTTGCAAGTAATTTTACCACCTTTGTTGAAAACTCCTGGCTTGGCTGAAGTGCAGGGCACACCAGTATATCCCCTATACCACAAACAAAGTGAAACCTTGAAATAAAACAGGATGAAACCAAAGCTGATCAGCTGCAATTTGGTAGACCAGTGAAATCCATAAAATAACTTGTTTAAAAGAACTCAGAAGTTAAAGGGGCTTTTCCGTTTTGGGACCATAGGCCCCAAAGGTGATTACAGTTGCCTTGTCCACACCTTACTTGTCTCAGTTTGCACATACAGCTGATACTTTTGGCAGTGAAGAAAAGTATAAAGCATCATCTACATGAGCAATTTTCATGTGACAATTTTTATTTGACAATTCTTATTTGCTCATATAGACCAGGAAAATTGACCAACTTTTATGTGACAAATACATTTGCTGAAAAGCTGGCGTGTTAGCTTTTATGTGGCAAATAAAACTTGTCACATACGATTAAAATGGCTTAAGCAGACGAATCAGGACATAAAATGGGGCAAATATGTTTGAAAGTGCCATATTTTTGGGGGGCAACTATGCAGCCCCGCCTTTGTCCTGGGTATCTCTGCTGTCCAAAGTCATTACTGGCACACTAAACCTTGAACTGCTGACAAAATATGTTCTGTGCCTTCTACACTGCCAGACATATTTGTCACAAAAAAATTGTCACATAATTAAGAAAAGCCTATAGGTGGATTTCACCTTATGTCACACCATCTTGGTGGTCTAATCAATGAACCATCTCACCATTAGGAATTTAAACTATGTTCATGCACATTTAGAAAAACATTTTCTATTGTTTTGTCTCTTGCTGCCTTCTCACGTGGGTGCAACACCTATTATCTTAATAAAAGTGTAATTAAAATTATTTCAAGATCAACTTACAGAAACATTATTGACTTTATAATGACAGTAAAACACTTACAATGGTGCCGGCAGACCACTGAGTTTACTTTTATATACCGCCTCCAGGGCACTTTGCAGTTTCCTCTCTGACTGTTCATATCCCAACTCCACTGCAGAAGCAGCATACCCTTTGAGGTGAAGAGTTTCTCTTAACTTTCCATGAGGAATTTTGGTAATCCGAGGGCTTGGTAGTAGCATAACATCTTTGAGGAAAAAGCCTGCTTCCCTATGGCAATTTGAGTCGTTTTGTCGTTTCCTTGATTCTGCAGAACGAGGCACACTTGCAGGCGCCATTCGGGTTACTGTGCTGCCAACAGATGGAAAAAGTCTAGCTACTGCTTGTGATACTGACATAATTGACAACGAACTTGTTTACACTGGTAATGTTGTATTGGTGCCAACGCTTGATTCACGCGAATCAAGAGAATCCGATGCCCTTAACACCTGGACAATCTCTTCTAAAACCTGCCGAGCACTTCGCGGCCTTGCGTCCTCCACTATTTTTGCCACATGCGAAGAGAGCGCACGCAAAGAATGATGAGTTGTGAGACCAATCGATAAGCCAAACTTTCAGTCGATAACAAGTTGTATGTAAATGTCAAAGAAGTTGTAGATATTTAATTATAACACAAATATTCAGTACCAAGTTATGTATTTTAAAAATCAGTTTTACGAAAATTATACGCAAGCTCAAATGGTTTTGACAAGTTGTATGTTGGAATACAAGTTGTATATGTTTTAACTGAAGTAGCACAAACGTAAATACAAGTACATTATTTGGAAAACATGTTTTACAAGGGTGGCTCAAAGCTAGGTGTATGCAACAACAAGTTGTACACGCAGAAGACAAGTTGTAGATGTGAAGGAACAAGTTATCTTTGAAGAGCACAAGTTCTACGTAAATTGACACAAGTATTTTTGTCCGCTATGGTGCGTCATATAATTACATGCACCTTACATGCACCTTACACACATACAGGTGAAATTACATGCAAATGCGTGTACATGTATCTACCAGATCAGTAAATTTTACATGTGGGTAATTATGCATTTGTAATTACATGCACCTTACATGCAATGTCCACGAATACTGCATGCAGACTACACTCATTTTAAGCATGTGTAGGGGCTGCAATCCCTTAGACCAGTACTGTAACTGGAGCCTATCTTTTCACAAAGGAAAAGTTACGAAACCCCACTCTTTCAGGAGGAAAATGTGAGAAAACATTAAATCTTCCAATGCTATTCCACTAGTCAAAAAAATTTCAGGGATATTACATAATGTGAAACAGTCAGGCCAATAAAATTTTGCTCATAAAATTCATCATTTTAGATGGGGTTTTCTATACTACCCTATCATAAGAAAAGGTGTTTCACCTTAACACATGTACAGTTTACTCATTTCTAGAGAAACAACTGGCAATAAAGCCTGTTTAAACTCATTGCCAATTGGTGAGCTTGGGAAAGGTGCCTTGGGGATGGTGGAGCCGAGATATGGGCCTTGAGCAGAGCATGCAGGTATCCACAGGGTTAGGGTTGCTCCAATTCATTTCATCATCTACAACGGGTCATCATCTGCAATGACAGCAAGGCCAAGCAATGCACTTGAACTGTGAACTGTGTTGATGTCATCTCATCTTGCCCAGTTAAAAACCTTCGCAAAGCAGCAGAGGAATACATCACAGTCATAGCTGTTCTGCTGTTGTGGAATATATTTCTGGGTGTCTGTTACAACCAGCCTTTGCTTGGCATCTATGTGGTTGTCAATTTCCTTTAGAATTCTCCACATATTGACTATGGCATCTTCCTTGGATGGCTTAGTAAAAGAGCCTGCCTTGCTCTCCAGAACAAGAATTTGTTTGTCTTGTGGAAGAACAAGAAGAAGAAACCAATGCTTGCTCTTGCCAGGATTACAAGGAACCAGAACAGTATCCTATTCAGTAAAGGAGCTTTTCCTTTCAATAACTCTTGTACTTTACCCTTGCTAAACCCCTCTTCAAATGACTCCCACCCCAAAACTTCTACCTATTTGATGGTTTGCTCTGCTTTTCCCTTTCCTCCTCAAGGGATGATCTGACACAGATGATCTAATTCAGGAAATTAAAAGCTCTGATTGTGCCCTCATCCAGTAATTGTCAAGTGTTACATAATGGCTGGGAATACTCGAAGTGATATACATAAAAGAATGCCAAAAGTGGAACCATGGCATGTTCAAGCAAATCTTTGTCTACAGATATGTTGCAGTACTTTGGGTCTCCAACCATGACAGTGTAGGTCGCATGGCAGTCACCATCTTCTCTTGAATGAACCAGGGGATAAGGATCATATGGAATGGGAGATTTGGTGGGATTTCCTACATGAGATAAAGAAATATATGCATAAAACAAGAAAAATTATCAGGAAGGACATTAATCATATAAATTAATCATATATACTTCCTGGAACTGAATATATTTACAGGTATGCCAGTTGCATGCAAATTAGTTTTTTGAATGTGATTGCATAATACATGAACATAGATGGAGATCACAATCACAGCAAGAGAGTTAATGTATCTTACAGGTGCTCATGGTTAGACGTAACGCTCTTGCTGAAGGGCTGGGCACCCCAGCTGATTTCATTATTGGATGACTTTGCATAGGCTCCACTTGATTCTTTTAAGGGTAGAACATTGTATATATATCTTATAATGTAGTTTTTATGGCCTTATTGTGTCCCCACTTCATCAAAAGATTACAGCAAAGACACCTTCATTCTTGCATTCCTTCTTGTACATATTTGTTACAAGTATTTGTGGCATGGTCTTCAACAGCACAGCACCTGAGGGAGAAAAAGGCAAATGAACACGATTAACTATCCCTGTCCTATTAATTTCAAAGAGACTGGGCTGAGCCCATGGTCGGTCATGGTTGATGGTTGGATCAGACATCGAGAAACCTGTAAACATAAAAGGAAATAATTGAACAGAAAAAAAAACATTTTTATGACTGAGTAGGCTAGACAGTCCAGTTACCTGTGTGTACCAGTTTTATGATCGCTGCTAAATATTGTGAAATAGTAAAAGAAGGTGCATGAATGTGGGCATTGTAGCTGTTGTTAACACTGAAGTGGTAAATAGACCATGTGTTTGAAGTTCATTATTTTAATACCAGGTGAAAACTGTAACAGAATTATGAAATACACCAAATGGACCTAACATAATTAAATGATCACTAGACAAAACTTAATGAGATGACGATAAATTGGAACTATGCATGACCTTAGATGTTTGTACAGATATCACAATCTTCCATCAACAGCGCTACACACAAAATTCATGTTTCACACAACTGATCAACAAAGAAAAGGCTACACTAAAACATGTAATCGACATAAAATCATACCTCTTTTCCTTCTAGCATAAGAACAGAACACTTGTCATTTTAATTGTTTTGGAAAGGCACCATTAAGCAATGTCATGGCGAACGTAATAGTGAATACCCCTAAAGCTAAATGTAACATGGGTCCCCTAAGTTGTGGTAACAATTAACGATAACAAAATGTTAGAAAATCTAATCAGTCATTATTTGTTCATCACTTACAGTGTAGTGTCTACGCTGAAGGGGCATCATGTATTTCTTTAATGTTGTGGCTCCTCAGTGGGGACTGCCTCGTCTGCAACTTGATCGCTGGAAAGTAACAGGATTACTTTCTAAATGGCCATTCAAGATAGAGGATAGGTTACGTGGGTCTGCCTGAATCATCAAGGGAATCTGTAGCAATTGCAACTCTTACTTTCCTGATGAGGCTGTCGTCATTGGGCATCGTTCATTGACAAAAGCAAGCTTCCAACAGTTTCATGGCAAACTTGTGATATCATCCACTTGAATGATATCATCACAGTATTTTTAACAAGTGAGTAGTTGAGGTCACACTACGCACTTTTGCCTGAGAGAATATTGATTTACCTAGGGAAAATTTACCTGAGTTTACTCAAGGTAAATTTATCTCGGGTTTCATTTTCCCCAGGTGAAAAGGTCACACTGAAGAAAATCACATCTAGGTATTTACAAGGGATTGACATGATTAAATTTCATGCCACATAAACATATTGTTGGTGCGCAAATCGAAAACAACATGTTACATAATCACGCAGATCAAAGAGAAATGGTTCTCTTTTCATTACTTTTTTTATGGTGTTGCAATGAGCAAGGCGATTACGAGTGATTTTTCTTCAGCGACTGATTGCTTGACGAGCCCAAAGAAGGCGACAAGCTGCGTTAATCTGTGTATTTACTGCTTTTGCTTTGCAGAAACGTTGCCCTCGGCGTATCGTGTGGGTTCTTCCAAGGCCTCAGTATTGGTTCACAAACTTGCTCAATTCAAATGCTTTGAACATGTGGTGGAAAGAAAACTTTTGGGTTACAAGGGAAACATTCCATTTTATTTGCACAGCTGTTGCTCCTGTTATCCAGATAGAAGATACAATACTTCGAGCAGTCATACCGGTCGAAACTAGAACAGTGATAGGCTTATGGAGGTTAGCTACTGCGGACAGTTATCGTTCTTGTGGTCTTATATTTGGAATTGCCAAGTCTACTGCTATTGGAGTTTTCAAGGACTTTATTCAAGCACTCTGTCAGCTTAAAGACCAATTTATTAAATTTCCAACCTGCCCTGCTCAAGTGAGGGAAAAAATACAAGGTTTTAGAGAAAAGTCAACTTTTCCCAATGTTGTCGGTATGATGGATGGAATGCATATACTGATAAGAGCTCCAAAGAAAAATCATGAAGATTACTTTAATCATAAACACTATTACAGTTTCATTGTTCAAGGGATTGTTGATGCCTCTGGTGCCTATTTGTCTGTATCGACAGGCTTTCCTGGTAGCCTGCATGACATGCAAGTATTGTGACTAAGTAATTTTTCCTCACTAGCAGAAGAGAAGAGAATCTTAACCATGCCGTGCATGGATATAAATGGAACACAGATTCGACCCCTCATTTTAGGTGACTCTGCTTACCCACTCAAGAGGGAATGTCCACTAAGACTGAGCCATATCGCAAATATGTGGCACAAGATGAAAAATCGAAATTTTTCAGATTTCGCCCAGAGATGGTAAGGATAGAAACGTGGTGTTTCTTTTTCTTGAAATAGTTGTTAAACCCGGCAAAAAATCAAAAATTTGTTTCAGTCCCACGTCTGGTCAAAAACACGCAAAATTTATCTCTGGGATTCCCCTCGTGAATTGTGATAGCAATGCATTTTAGCCCTCAATTAAATTTGTGTTCTAACGAGCTTATCTTTTAGAGATTTGCCTCTCTTATATGATATAATCGGACGTTTAGTATAGATACTTTTCCGTAAGCATCATTTTGTTTGTCCTCCGCCATGTGTTCTTCGTTGTCCGTTGGAGGACAGTAAGAAGGTGTTTTTTGGGGCTGTGTGATCAACATCCTTGTCACCAGATGTACTTGGTCCGAGATATAGCAGTAAATCATTGTCTGACATCGTAGTTGCTTCAGCTCGATTTCGATTCTCCATGAATCTCTTCAGCTGCTGTTTGAGGTGTGACAACTTTAAATTTAATGTTGCTCAGGGAAAGGTAGAGAAGTTTCTCAATTCCGTTGTCGCTCGAATAGTTGTTTGGTGATCTTTTTATACCAGGATAGTCTGTGGTTAGGATTGAAGTTGTAGCTTTCCTATTGGTCCTCCCTGAAGCGAGAGGGCCTATAAAATATTTCTCAGTTCCTTTAAAGCAGCGAGAGTGTAATCTTTGGTGCCTCTTTTCGGCTTCCATTTCAAACTTCATCAGTTCCTGCATTGCCAAGTGATCTCACTCCTCTGCTATCACCATCATTTCTTGTTGACCCTGCAGCAATTCAATCAGACTTTCTCGTTTGTCACTTTTCTTTTGCTTACCCATTTTTCTGCGATTTGGACCAGCTTCTTCTTGTTTCTTCCCTGCTTTGTGCTTTTCTGCTTTTTTCTGCAGACCTTCTGGGGTTTTCGCTTGTGTGGCTTTGTCATCGTCCGCTTCTTCGCATTCTTCTCCATCATAATTGGAACTTCTTGCACTTGTTGACGTTGACTCTCCTGTTGAGGAATCCTTGTCTGGACTATCAGTGCAAATATCAGTTTTGCACATGTATCTCAGGCTAATCTTGTCCCGGCACCCTAAAAGGGAGTCAAGCTCTTTGAAGAATTCAAAAGACTCACATCATCTTCCAGTGGCTTTGTTGTTATCTTTGATCTTCTTGTACTTTTCAACAAGACTCTTCCACTTCTCCTTTAGCTGCGTCAATGTTTTCACACTTTCAATTGCATTATCCTGGCAGCTATCTCTGAATGCTTGTAAGATAGTTTGCCATATTGCCCTTTTTCTCTGAGGGCTTTTAGCTTGAGTGAGTGCCTCGGCATGTTCCTGGTAGGACAAAATTAATTTCTTGTTTCGATTAAAGACCAGCAATTGCGAACAGCATTGCTTGATTGTGAAGTGGAAAGAACTTTGCTTGATGGTGATTGAACTATGCTCAACATTGAAGGAATTTCACTAACTAGTGGGACGGCGCTTGGTAGTGTTAAATGAAGTGATGTTTGTGGGTTGAATTGATTTGGTAGGAACAGTGCACTTGGCCCTGGATTCTGTTGATGTAGTCGATTGAAAAGAAATCCATTATATATGGGGTCCTGTTTGTCTCCACGAGCATACTGGCTTCTGAAATGAAATATTATAAGCCGATTAATAAAAGCTATAGCAAACAACGAAACTAAATCTTGAGTAAATTCAGCCAAATGAAAGGTGTAGTGATTGCAAATGATTTATACTTGCACATTCGATCTAAACCACGTCATCTTCTTTTGACACACGCCAACACTCACGTGACAAAGGCAACAAAAGACTTGCATTTCAATCTTTTCCAAGTAAAACGTGACACGATAAAATCAAATCTGTCATCAGCGCGTTTGCCGATGAGCATCTATTGGCTAACTACCTTTGGGATTTCAGTTTACCCCTTCAAAACATGTAGGGTAACTGTCAAGGGAAAGTCTATTGTTCTCTTGACATATTCAAGCCTCGATGGAAAATATTTTCCCTAGGTAATTTACCTGGGGAAAAATCGGTCACACTTCTAAATGTAAGTGTCCCTATGTAAAACTGTCAACAAGTCAAGTTTACCTAGGGCAAAAGTGCACAGTGTGACCACAGCTAGTATAGACAGGAATTTATTACACAATTACCATACGTAGGTGGAGAAGATACTTTTCTCACAACCTCCTCTCTAAGTGTGAATTGGAAAAAGCTATGTGGTAACACTTTTCACCTTCCTTGGATAACTGGGTATCCCTCTGAACATTCTCATTAAAGTGCAGGCTTGTAAGGATGTGCCTACATGAAAAAAGAGGAAAAAAAATTATAGGATTGTCAAATAGCAATTTCATTGGATCACATTAAAAAATTAAGAAACAGATCAAAACTGCAAAATATGGATATAGCTTTGTTCATGAGTCCAGTTGGCTCTGCTGTGCTGCTGTGGCTTAGATGACCATGCATATTGGAGATATAATAATACCAATCTTTAGAAAGTTCCCAATCAAGAGAACCCAATCATCTTTTGACACCAGTGGTTTAAAGTGGCATGAAAGACCCCTAGAGAACTGGTATGGGCATCTGAAAGCTTTCTAATGTGTCTCCTAAGAGAAGTTTGGCAGTGAGCAAGCTCTTCAGTTTGTCATTTGCAGCAGTGCCTGCAAAACAAAACAAGTTGAATCATTGCGAAGAATGTAAGTGCTTCTTCAGTAATATATAATATTTTTGCGATAATAACACAAACATTGCTAGTAATCCTTAGTCAGTTACAATAATTGTAATTATGTGAACATAAATTATTGAAAAATATACAATCAACTCTCTCGTAAGCGGACACCCTTGGGAATCGGAAAAAATGTCCATTATTAGTGCTGTCTGCTTACGAGAATTATTCCCATTGGTGGAGCCCCAAGAAAAATATGGCAGATGTCCACTTATGGGGGAGTTAAATTACCAGATGTTAATTACATGTTTTATTGGGTAGCTAAAAATAGCAACTGATACTCCTTATTAACGTCAAGTGTTAAAACTCCAAAAAAAAGAAATATATGCCTTATTCCAAAATGGCGGATGTCTGAGATGATCTGGGTCGAGTTGCTTGAGAACAAGGCATCGAGGGCCACGGACAAACACAACAGCATGGCGTCCTTTTGAGACAACCTTGTGTCTGGTTTGCATTTTTGACAGGATGACATTCCTGGTAGTTCATTGAATGGAAGAGTTCTGAATCAGTTGAAGAATTCCAAATTGAAGTTTTGGTTTAAAGGGAAACTAAGGTCTAGAAACATTTTACCTTAAATGAAAGTTCATACCATGAAATATCTGATAACAGCAATGATTTGCTCTGTCATCAACTTTGTAGCAAATAATCAGGACAACAAAATCCTCATTTTGCTCCAGCTGGCTGCCATTTTGTTTCCACCTAATGAAGGCGAGGCTATGACGTCACATTAGTCAAGCTGTAGAAGATGGTGGCAGAAGGGGTCCCTGTAGCATTCCAAAGTGTTTCAAATGGGATGACAAAGTTTTAAATCTGACAGCTGACAGATGACTGAAGGGTAGACTTTTTTCGCCTTCTTTTCGTTTCTCTTTAGATTCCATTACCTGCAAAATGTCCGTAACCAGGAGAAGCAGACCATCTTTGGGTGGGAGTGGTCAAGGGCTGAATGGAAAGTCTGAGGATCTGGTGACAACTGTTTAATGTCATTTACAAGTCTTGCACTTGTCAGAAGCTTGTATAGTTTATTGTATGTAGTGATTCCTTACAAGAAAAGAAAAAGCATCACCATCAGTTGAAAATTTGTGTCCAAGTCTTCAATGTCCTTTGGCAGTTGGTTTTTGTGGTCATGTAATAAATTATTAAGTGCACTCTAGGTTGTTCTTTGGTGTGCATTGTTGGTATGGCGGATTGATTGATTTTTTAACATGTCTATTAACAGTGCCTATCCTGATGCACCATTGGTTGTCAATCTCCTCATTTGCACACTTCTTGAAAAGTGGAGACAGATGATTGTCATGTTTGTTGGCAACATGCTCCATAAGAGATTTCCATTTGGCTGTCATCATCTCCTGGAAGCCCTCCTTGGTGGATGTGGCACACCAGTAGAGATGGTTGCATACTTCGTTTACCCAGTCAGCCAATTTCTCACAGCAATTCTCTTTGCCCAGGTGCAGCATTGTCTTTGATCTACCCACGTGCCAGATTTATTTATTTATTTATTTATTACAATTTAATGGCAATTAAAATCTAAGTCTAAAGGCATACACAAACAAGCAGAGCCATAAGGATAATCTGTAAAAGAGTGGAACACTCCATGCGAGACAGATCACCATGTAGCTAATCTAAATAAGTAATCATGTAATAACAATCAAGAAAAAAATTAAATCAAATATTCATTCATCACTTAAAAACTTCTTCATTCCTGACTTAAAAACTGCACAACTAGGAGATAGCCTAATACTTAAGGGTATCGAATTCCACATCTCAACAATTCTATTAAAATAAGTGTTTTCAAAAGTAATCGTTCTAGCAAAATTTGTCTTCAAGGAGTAGTCATCAACATGTTTAAACCTATGTGCATCATCTTGAGAATAAAAGTTCACAAACGGAAATACATCCACATTCAAGTATCCATTTAAAGCCTTATACAAAAATGTGACATCAAAAAGATATCGCCTCTTTTCAAGCGAAAGCAGATTAAGACATTTCAGGTGCTCGTCATAGGTAAAATTCCATTTTCCGAGAATAAATTTTGTTCCCCTCTGCTGTATGCGCTCAAGCTTGTCAAGGTTTCTTGCGGTGTGTGGCAACCACACAACTGATCCATATTCCACTCGCGATCTCACCAATGTGCAATACAGCACCTTCAAGGTTTCGATGTCCTTCCAACCTCTACAAGTTCTTCCAAGCAGGCCTAAAATTCTATTAGCTTTATTTGTAATGGCATCTATATGAGAGTTCCAAGAAAGATGATGGTTAGTAAGCAAACCAAGGTCACGGAACTCATAAACTTCCTCTATGAGCGATTTATTTAGGGTGAAACTAGATCTGAATGGTTGTTTCTTCTGGGTAATGCACATCAACTAGCATTTCTTAACATTGAAGGTCATCCTGTTGTGTTGACTCCAGGTGCACAAACTATCTAGATCATCTTGAAACATCGTTAGATCACTTGGACAGTTTACCACCCTAAACATCTTGCAGTCATCTGCATA
>Ga0126338_10001598_pt1 | contig 14858 bp, 6 predicted proteins | sample OrbCmetagenome_2_FD_92529 | JGI IMG/M metagenome (GOLD analysis project Ga0126338, IMG submission 92529) | Coral microbial communities from Petempiche,Puerto Morelos, Mexico - Orbicella C C metagenome | ecosystem: Host-associated > Invertebrates > Cnidaria > Coral | place: Petempiche,Puerto...
CACTTAGGGTGTTGATGACGAAACGTCACCATTTTTAGCTGTCAAAGTATCCTTTAGGGTGCACTTAAGGAAATAATAATAAAAGAAACGCTCTCATTTAATTTCTGTTTTAAGGCTTGATTTCCCCTGATTCGGCTCGAGTACGCGAGTCGGGTCTACAAGTGCGCGCGGGATCCTTCCTTGAACAGTGGCTAGTGATCGAACCTATTCCGTTTTAAGTGGTATCTTTTAGGAGTCTAATGAAGCTCAAGCAACGTCCACATTAGTCTCCCTTAGGTGTTAAATTCATTTTTTCCGACGAGCATCCCTTGCCTTTTCATATGGGAGTCCCCCCTCTCCCCCGGGTTTCCAACTGTCTAACAGGAAGTGAAGAAGTGATGGAGTGAAATCGTTCCACCACTACAACTTGGCAATAATATTTTCCCAAGTTTAAAAATGGAGGAAAAAATCGTGAAAATCTCAGATATCCAAACGCTGTCACGGTCATGATTTTCTTTGTTTAAACTTCATGATTTATTAATGAGTCTGAGAACAGTGAATAATAGTGCATGATGTGTGAATTTATGAAGAGTAAATCTATTGTTAAAAGTGTGTGTGACACTTGAATTGTGAAAAAAATGTGCGTATGAATTCAAAAACGATTTTGATCTGCTCTTGCTACCACCTTATGCCATGTTTTAAAATCAAAAGGTTATATTTTGAAAGGAGAGAGCAAAGCGTAAGGTTACTGTACACCTTTATGAAGATGAAGATGTTAATGTTTAGTGACGCCAGCCTGTCTTTTTAGAATTAAGATTCTTTCAAGATATGTAGTTTCTTATATCACAGATGTCACTAAGACATTCTTAGACGAGAAATGACACTTGTATAGAGTCAGATTTGTCAGGGAACCATTCAAGGCATAGCTTAATCTTGTCTTTTGGTTTGGGACCAATCCAAAAAAAAAAAAAATAGATACTGGTCTTTTTATAGACCACGCATCAGATAAATGTATCGGGCATTCCTTCTCCCCTGTTTTTCCTTCTATGGAAGAAAAAAAGAACACCTGATCCCAGGTTAGTGGTGGACAAATCATTAGTGCCTTGAAGTCAAGATTGGGAAGTCTAGGTTAGACACTCGTGTGGATACACTTTACTGTTAGGGCCGATTTACACGGCACGACTTTGTCGTATAAGACAAGCTTACGACAGGCCTACGACATGACTAAGGACCATTTACACGCGCTCGACATTTTCACTCACTAAATTAGATATGCAAAAGTTTGCACCGGGATTTTCGGAGCCAAAGTTCTAACACACGGTAAACAGATATTTTAGCTGTCCTGCGCTTTAAAAAAAACTTTCTAACGAGATGTTTTTCACTTTGATCCGTGTACTACTTTTCGAGAAACGACTTCATGTGACTCAGTCAAAAACAACTTCGTCCGCCATTTTGACGCAAGAAAGCTTCACCTTCGTCCCCTACTCAGTAGAAATCTGTCACAAAATACATCATTTTCTATCGATTTCGACTACGATTGTCGCAGCGTTTTAAAACCTGTTTTAAAATCCTACGACAATTTTTTCACGTACACAACAGTCGTAAGCGAGTTGTAGGTTTGATTTACACGAAACAATTCTTGTCGTAGGCCTGTCGTAAGCTTGTCGCATGCGACAAAGTCTTACCGTGTAAATCGGCCCTTACAGTACCATCGCCTCCTTCATCCCAGGTGTATTTAAATGGATAATCGTCAGTTGTAAGGGAAAGCCGATAACGGGCACTTCCCCCCCCCCCCCCTCCCCCTCCAGCTGCCCTATCCACAGCACCCTCTCTACGATGGGGTACAGTTAGAAGTCACTTCAAGCTACAAAGACTCAAAAATTTGGATAACTCTTGATAACGTTTGTCTCTTACTGGGAGCACTTAATTTTCCTACCAAGTTCTGTAACAAATAGTTTGGGGACCAGGAGGTAGGATTAAAAACATGCTTGTTATCTGTTTGCAGTCGGAACATACTGTGCATTTTCAAGCTCCTTTATGGAGTTGGCCTTCAAGCACTTAGGAAGCTTTTCATGGATATCAACCCCACTTGGTCCAATCAGCCCTCTGATGCAGCTGGCTTTGACAGGGGGATGATGAAACTTACTAAACAAGAAGAAATCAGTTTCAATCATGGAAATATCAAAGAATGGGACTTCTCACTGATGACAACTGTACTCCTATTTTCAAAGAGATGTGCACTGGAGATCAGCAAGAGACCTGGCTATAAGATTGCCCTGCAGGAATTAAAGAAGTGTCGTAACAAGCTGCTTGGACATCCTTCCACAGAAAAGATGTCTGATACAAATTTCAACTACTTCTGGCCGCTGTTACAAAACAACTTCATTACACTTGGAGCTGATCCAGTTGACATTGCTGAAATAAAGCTTCAGTCAGGTAACTTCTATACATACTCTTTTGCAAGGCAGAAAAAGTGAGCCGTTAAATGAAAAAAACCCTGGCCTATTGTAGACTATTGCATTCATGCAATGTGGAAAAATTGTTACTGAGATATCACACATCTCGTGGCTCTACTTTACTTGTTTAAGGACCCATTAACTGATCTTTTTGAGCCGTTGCGAAGGAAAATTTATTCTCAAATAACCTCATCATTTTTAGTTAGTTCAGAGTCATTTCATGTGTTTTAACTTTCTGGTGATCATTAACACTAGTGATGACGTCATCAGGTCACGCCCATGGCCATGTGACTAATACTGAAAAAATGCAAAGGCTTCCAGGCAAATCACTTTATCGGATTTTTTTCATAACCGGAAGTGCACACGATATATATTAGAAGTAACCTATCAGCGCGTGCGCAATTTACAATACCAGCACACTTCGGTAAGATCAAACAAAGCCACATGGAGTTAGTTTTTCTCTTTCTATTGCTCTTGTTTTTCTGTCTTTCTCTTATTTCGTCTTTGCTTGTACTTGTTTTACTTTGCATTTTGTGAAACACAAAGAAAGACATCTAAAATATAAGCGAATTTGCAAGTTATTGGGTTTTTTATTTTCCGCGCTCGGGCTAACGTAAGTGACAGGAAGTGAAATTTCTCCTCCTTGGCAACGCGCGCGAGCGCGCGCATGAATCGGTTAATGGGCCTTTAACCTAGGGCTTTTTGTTATTGTCTTAGGTACAATAAACATCCTTAAACCACCCGTCTGGGATCTTCCTTTCCCTCCTTAATGTTATCGGTCAACTTGTTCTTGCTAAAGCACTGATGCCTTTTATTTGTTGAAAATTCTTTTCTACGCTTAATCTTACTGAGGGCTGTCAGAAGGTGGTAATCACTGCAAACACCTCTTTTACTGATCATTAAGCGTTATTCAGACTTTATGACATGAGGGTTTAACTTCTGTGTTAAGTGGCTAAGGAATCGTTAGTATACCATGGAAGGAGTTGTTTGGTCTTCTAATTTATGTTGTTCAATCGATCTCTCTAGATGCAGACCTTCAAGTTGGAGGGCACTACAAGCAGCTGTTCCTGACAGAAAATGCTAAACTTGTCCCTTTTAAAACAGAGCTGGAATCGATAAAAAGCCAACTGGGAAACCTCACTGACATAATGACCAATAAATCACTTGATTCCACCAACAAAGCCCCAGTTAGTCCAAAAGACCTCAGTGGCTCCAACTGGGATGAATGGCTAAGGTTTTGTGACGCAGTGGGAGAGTTTGATACACGGAAGAACCAGTACATTCTTGTGACTGATGCTTTGTCGTCGGAAAATCAAGAGTGCTTTTCCATTTTGAGAAGGGTAGCCTGGAAGATGGTCTTAGATTTCGATCCTATGTCAGAAGAAAAAGGTTTCTACCACTCGTTCACTTCACAACAAGGACAAGGTAGCTTAATCAGCATGATAACGCCAGCAGAGGTAAAGAGAAGTACAATGGTCGGCCTGGCACGTCAGATTGATCCCAATAAAATCCAGTGGTTGTTTGTCAAGGGAAGATCTAGTGACACCGCTGGAAAATTACCGACATTTTCCGATTGGGAGGCAAACTCAGTGAAAGAAATCTCCAGATTTTTTGGTTGCTGTTGTGATCCAGACAAGTTTGACAAGCAGAAGCCGGTAGTGTGCCTAATTCTTCCACTTCGGCAAGAAAGTTCTCCCTATTTAGAAGTAACACTAAGTCGACTGTTCGAGAACTTTGACGGCCAGTTCAATTTAAAAACTGTGTCTTTTAAGCAGGAGAAATCTCCTTCTGCTTTTAGGAAGATCAAGCTGAGCACGGTTGACCTAAGTCCAGAACTTGTGCAGCTGGGTCTGAAAGAAATGCTCAGTTCATCATCTTCTCAGCGGTATCGAATGCCCACCTCCCAGGCCAAGGTTCCTGTAGACCTTACAGAGAAGGAGTACCTTTACTTAAGGGAACACCTTGAAATCCTGTACGAAGGCTGCGAGGAATTACCAGAAGTCTCCAACGACCCATCAGAGGGGGAACTGCGACTGCAGAACGTCTTTGAGGAGCACAGAAAATTGTTTATTTCAGGTAATCAGATTTCCTTTGTAAGCCTCTATGACAATCATGATGCTAAGAGGAAGATTGAAAGAGACATTCAGATCCACGTTCAGCGTCTTCTTGATCAAGGTCTTAATCGCTCTGTGATCGTTGAAATTAGGCACTCGCCTGGTACTGGTGGTACTACCATTGCTCGCCGAGTTATGTGGGATATCCATCAAGCATACCCGTGTGCTTTCATAGAAGTAAGCCCGCATCTCTACTTTGATGAGGACAACAGCTACGTAAGCAAACTAGCTGATCGGATTGCAGCACTTGAAGAGATATGTCACACCTCCCCTGTTGTCTTGATTGACGGAAAGCAATCAGGAGCAATTGAAAGCCTCTCGAACAAACTTGTACGAATGCTTGGCAAAAAAGGAAAACGAGCCCTTTTATTACGATGCCAACACGGATCAAAGACCTCGTCAAGAGAAACTCTGGAGTCATCTCATGTCCACCACGTATTCTACGTAGATGTCAAGCTCGAGGATTCAATAGCTGATTTGCATGAGTTCGAGTCCAAGTACAGAGAATTCATTGAGAAGTCTTTAGGTGAGGCACCAGTGTCAGACCCATGTCGTGTATTTCACTTCCCACTTCTTGCAATGATGCGAGAGTTTCGTCCCAGGCTTGAGAAGATAATCGATGATACCTGGAATGAGATGGAAAGCCTTCAGCAAGAAATCGCTGTTTTGGTGGCCTTCCTGCAGAAGTATGCAAATCAGAAAACGCCAGCCCTCCTGTTGTACGATGCCTTCAAAGACTACATTCGTCTGGTGGGTGGAAAAAGCGTGGCATACGAGGACATCAAGCAGTTGTTCACAGCACACTTGTTAAACCTAATGGTGCCTTCAAACCGTTTGCGCCGCCGAGGAAGAATGTATTCTTATGACGCCAAAGAAACCTCACCTGACAGTTACACGTTGCAGCACCCATTAGTCGCTGAGATGTTACTGAAGAAAGTTTTTCGAGAACAAGATTGTGACCTATTCCGGGTAGTAGGCCAGTTCCTCCAGTTTCCAATTTACCAACGGGAATGCTTCTTGCCCCTTTTTGAGGAGCTGTTCGTCTACAACAAGGAGGGTCAGAAGAAGCGAAAGTTCTCGGTACTTTTTGAAGAGCTTAAAGCTATTAACCCAGAGCGTGCTGCCGACGTGTTTTGCACAGCAGCTGAGAAGACCTGTGATCCTCTCATCTTTTCCAATGCTGCGAGATTTTTGGCCAAGAAAGAACCTCCTTCATTTTCAAAGGCAAAGGAGCTCATTGAACTGGCCTTTCAAGTTAACACCGACTTGAAAGTGAGGGGTAGACGCCTTCTCCATACAAAGGGGGTTATTTTGTACATTGAGCTGAAGCACATGGCCAATACCGGCAAAGTTAAAAATTTGGCAAAGCTTGAAGAACTGGCCAGCAAAGTACTCAAGGAATACAAAGAGGCTCGCACCTTTCCTCCAACATACCCCAATCCTCTCATTGGTGAGGTCGAAGTTTGGCTCGCATGCATCGAATGGATCATGAAGAACATATGCGATCGTGATTCCGAAGAGACAGTGAAGTTCCTAATAAATCAGTCTCCACCCTTCTTTCGCACATGTATCAGTGATTCCTTTACTCTTCTTGACGTTGTTGACAGAATTGTGCATAGTGTGTCAAGCCTGCCAGATCCTGAAGACACACAAAGAAGGTGTAACAATGCCAGATTGGCTCTGATGAAGACCTGTAGAAGGGCGTCGTCGTCAACCGGACGTAGACGCGAAGGAGAGGATGTTGTTCAAGCGTGCAGGGCGCTTTGTGTTGCCACAAACTTCCCGCAGTCGTCAGTGTTGGAGCTGAAAAGGCTTCAGGCTCAGTTTATTTTGAGTTCCAGTGATCCAATCGACTTCTTAAAACAAGAACATCTCGAATTCTTGCTTAAATTACTGGAAGAACTTGTGCTCATGGAGAAACAGCACAGTCTAGCTTACCATTTAATGAAAGTCTGTGTTTTGGTGACTGGACCACGGTGTTACAGTCTTGAGCAAGGACTCCTTGTGAGTGAAAAGTGGTTAGAAGTCTCGCCTCATGATTGCCTTCCATATTTTTACCAGATGGCCATTTGTTTTTTGAAGATCCTTGACGGAAATGCTCTGGAGTTCACCCCAAAGTATCTGAAAGCGTTGAAGATGTGCCGAGAGAAGTCACAGAACCACTGCCGAAGCACACAGTCTACACTGTTTCTGAGTAATAGAGGGAAAGGGATGTCTCGCCTTGTTACTCGGAACACCTTGTTTCGTGGTGAAAGTGCCTACTCCACCGACGTGCCCGAAACGGTGACCAGGTTTTGGCTGAAGGATAGTAGAAAAAAGTTGTTAGAGTGTAAGGGAAGAATTCAAGTGCCGCCTTCTTCAGATCGAGGGAAGACATATCCCTACATCGAATCAGTGGAAGGAAATTTGGAGCTCTACGTGGGAAAGAATGCAGACATTGGCAAAGTGGAAAGAGATTTCACTAAGGGACAATTAGTCTACTTTGTGGTTAGTTTCAACCTTCAGGGGCCTGTTGCAAACGGAATAACCTTTGTACCACAGAATGGATCAGGTCAGTAGAAGGAACATGCACAAACTATTGATTACATAGAACTACTCTTCTAAAGGACATTTACCTAAAGTTAGGAGACCATGATCAATATTGGAGGAAATTCGTAACTTGCGATGGCGAGAAGTGAAACGAAACTCCTGAAATTGTCTCGCCAGCTGTCAACGTCAGGAAAAATGATGTTGCTGTCAGGTAACTTTTGAAGTAGAACGCTGATTTTTCCAAAAATAGTCCTGTTCATTGCAAACGATGTATGTTATCACGTCTATGATGTAATCTTAACACTGCATTGAACTGTTAGGACTTCGCTAAAATATAGAACCAACTGGTGTGAGGTCTAGTTTTGAGATGACTTTGTTTCTAGTGAAACTGAAACCACTGTCTGAACTACGGGCAACGTGCAGAATAGCGATTCGATCGCAGAAACCAGGTAGTCGTTCTATTTAAAATTAACTTTGGTCGGCAAAGTTTGTCTTGAAACATACCACCCTGTTAATCTTCATAATTATCGCTGTAAACTAATTTGCGGAGAATTGAGCACTTCCTCGCTTTCTTTTCATGTGGCAGCTGCGCGGTTAAGGGTTCGCCGTCGTTTGAGTTTATATTTTCGCCGCTGTCTTAAAAATGAAGCTATTCTTCCCTTGGTATATGAAAACGTTTAATATACGCAAGATCAAAATGTTTTCTTCTTGTTTCTTTGCTTTTTTTGTTGTTCTTGTTTGGTTGTTTGTTTGTTTGTTTGTTTGCTTTTCGTTTTCAACGAGGGAGTGAGGGCGATAGAAGTTGAGCCAGACGTAACAAATCGATGATCAATGCGTAATCGATAAGTAATAAATGACAAAGAGCATTTTAGATTATCGATTACTCATCGATTACATTAATTAATGCTACATGTTAGGTGAGGATATGCCTGTTCGGGATTACCCGCTATAAACCACAAGAAAACGTTGTCATGAATAGGCACACATGCATTCCAGGTGGCGTTACACCAGTCGAAGAGAATCATGGATAATAAATTATGCAGAATAACCTGCTATCAAATATTTCGACCAAATAAACGGAAAATTCCTCTCCGGTGAATAACCTTCCCTTCCAACCCCTCCTGTCCTAATAGTTAAGTCCCTCTATGAGACGAGCCTGGAGGGACTCATGGTAGTTGCATTCATCATTTGTTTTCAAGAATACGGATGTAAACAGCGTGAAAATGAATGCCGATAACCCCTCCCTCACGAGAAGAATCTGGCAATTTCCAAGGGGTGGGGATAAATCTATAAGTCGATTAAATACTTTGGCCATGAACCTGACAAAGAGGGCAAATGCCACATATTCGGGCCCATTCAGAAAACCGACACTACTCAAGATTTTATTAATCACGAGAATACACCTGATTCCAAAATGGCCGCCATTTTAGTATTGTTTTGTTTACTTGTAAATTAGCTCTTGTTGCCTCGTTCTTAAACTCGAAATTCAAAAGAACATTTTCCCTTAAACGGGGCAACAAGGGCTAATTTGCAAGTAAACAAAAGAATACTAAAATTGCGGCCATTTTGGAATAAGGTATATGTGCCACTTGTCATTGTTTTGAATGCCTGTTTCAGGACATTTCTCCGTTGTGTCTTTGCTCTAACAATTTCGCTTATCATAGTGTATTAAAAAACAATTCAAGACATTGTTATTTGTTCTCTTCGTTCACTCAATTCATTTACGCCAAGCGTAGTCAATCGATAAACCGATAATCGATAACAATCGATATCAATCTTCGATTGTGAGTTATCGATTGCCGATAAAAATCGACAACGTTTGATTCATCGATTGGTATCGATTATTGTCGGAGATTATTTTTGTCCTTTTGCAATTTACACTGATAAAATGTTTGACAAAATTTGTCCACAATGGTTTTATTTAGTCAATTTATCATAGCCTGCGTATCTCTTACAATCATTGACGAAATAATCTTTCTTTGCTAGTTTACGACACCGGAAGAAGCTTAGCCCGAAGTAGCGTAAAACCTTCCAGTCTCATTGTAGCGTCGGCATTAAGGTGAAACAAAATAAACAACAGAGTCAGTGTTCTAGTGATTTCAATTGTTCACATTTGGAAACAAACGTAAGAATAGATCTCGGAGTAGGCCAAAAGGAAAATAGATGAAGATGAATGTCTCGTGTTGCCAGGTATTATTTTACACAATACAAGAGGCCCAGAGGCCATAACGCGGATAGTTTTGTTAAGTTTGCAGTGATCATCATTGGTTTCTATGCGAAGAGTGAGGCCTGGTAACGAAATTAAGTGAAATGGTGAATGTTTTTTTCTAAATAAAAGAGAAAATCTTAGTTGTTATTATCCCCCGCCCTCCCTTCCCTCCCCCACCCCCTCTAAGGAGATGGGCTTACCAATCATGGACTACCTGCACAGCCTCGGGCCATTGAATATTTTTGGCAAAACGTCTGGGCCTTTTTTCTATGCGAAGATTTTTTGGAGAAAATTTCCAAGCCCCCCACAAACAAGGATTTAGCTTTTGTGACAGGTCCCTTTTGCCTTATGCTACGATGACATTTACGACGACATTTCTCCGAGACCTTGCACGTGCTCAGAAGCGAAAAACAAACTTGCGGTCACACGCGTACGATCTTAAAATTTCGGGAAAAAAGACAAATAAATACAAGACTTTATTTCTTTCTCAAGCATCTGAGCGGGCCGGAATCCTAAATCCTCGAATTTGATTGGCTAATCATACGCACGTGACCGGTCCAGCTTTTTACGATACGGCCCACGGGCCGGATTTTTTCCCCGCTGCCTAAATTTCGATCCTAAAAGTTAGCGGTAATCGTCATTCTTATATGGCTAGCTCCGTGAGCGGGCAAGATGAATCAAATCTTGCGCTGTGATTGGCTACCCGTGCGGGCAAGATGGAGCAATCTTGCCCGCTCGAGAGTACCCGCCGTGTCCCGCAAGAAAAATTTCCCGAAAGCCATATAATAAATCCTTTATTGACCAAGCTTGTTTGGTCAAGATGGCTGGATATTGGCCTCGTTCTTTTTGTGCGAGTTTATGGACCTCGACTCCGTCTCGGTCCATAAACATGCAAAAAAAGAACTTGACCAATATCCTGCCATCTTGACCTCACACTTGGTCAATAGTCCACATATCTTTTGCTTTTTTTACACTTCCATCGACGATTAGTCAACGCAAGTTTATCTCTGTTCAGTTTAAAATGGCAAGGAAAGTCACTGTAAGTAAATTCAACTGAGTGTTTTGAAGTTGTGAGAGTTTGCTTGGTTGTTTGTAGCTTGGTGTTGTAATGGCGTGTAATCCTGTGTTTCTCTCGCCGTAAAATTTGAGTAAATTTCAGTCGAGTTTACCTCTCTGATCGTTAATTGCTGTATTGAGGAGAATTTCTGTGGAATACACTTAAAGAATTTCCTCGCTTTCTGCTATTCAGTTTACGGTTGAAAAGTCTGATTTCAAGTGATATTAAAAGCAACGACTGACAAATTGTTTTCGTAGTAAAACTTCAAACTTCGCACGAAATTTCACACTGCAAAAACAATTTTGGAGAACTTAAACTGGTGAAATAAATGCAGCTAAAGCGGCCTTCACACGGCAAACTTAAGGTGGCAAACCCGTGTTGGCAAGCTTCAAAAAGTTGGCAAACTCGTTCCTTCACACGTCAAACTCGTGTCAAATCATAACACACGGTAATTTGCAACATGGGCTACTTAGTGCAGTGGCACTCATGTAGAAAAATGGAGCAGAAGAAGAGAAGAAACAGAAAGCGAGAAAGGTTTGGACGAAGCTCAGTTTGTCTGCTAGCTCCTTCATTTTCTTTTGTTTGTTTTTAGTATCTTTGTAGACTACAGATGAAACGTCCTACACAGCCGGACAATTGTGAACCTCTTAGATAACCACGCGTTCATCTTGACTTGCGTCCGCCATTTTGTGGAGTGTCACGCAAATGAATCACGTGACTAGAGCGTGTGTTTTGATTGGTTGACAGTTATCAACACATGTTTGCCAATCGTTCACACGTCAGATACGAGCTTACCAACACGAAAAAGTCGGTGACAAAGTTGGCGAGAATGGCCGTTTTCACACTACAGACGGATAATCCGTCTAAGACGGGTTATCCGTCTATTACGGATAATTCGTCTTAGTGTGAAAACGGAACGGTGTTCATTTTAGACGGATAATCCGTCTATTTTTATCCGTCCGATTATCCGTCTATATAGACGGATAATCGGACGGATATAAATAGACGGATAATCCGTCTAGACGGACTATCCGTCTCTAGTGTGAAAACGGCCAATAGAGACAAGTTCTGTTTGTCGCCAACAGTTTGCCAACGTGTTTGCCGACTGTATTTGTGCCGTTCACACACACCAGCTTGAGTTTGCCGACACGAGTTTGCCAACTTTAATTTGTGTGCAGGCCGCTTAACTTAAAGTAGTTCGAAAAAACTCTGTTCTTTAATGGGTGTTTGGAAAACCCGAATAGCGAGTAGCGAATAGTCGCGAATAGCGAACAGCGAATAGTCCCGAATAGCGAATAGTACGAATAGTCCCGAATGGTGCGAATAGTGGCAAATAGCCCTTTTCACAGTTGGTTTCTCTCATTTGCATTACAATGTAATCCACGTGGATGCGAGGCAATTTCGGGCTAAAACTACAAAATAGCCCGAAATTGCCTCACATACATGCTAGATTATATTGTAACGCAAATGAGAAAGGTTAACCGTGAAAAGGGCTATTAGTGGCAAATCGTAGCAAATAGGGTACCCAGTATCTCGCAGTCAACCTCGCAGCAACGTAGGACGTGATTTTCCCTCTAAAAAGCACAGACGCTTATCAGGACAAAAGGTGTTTCTAAAGTTTAACATAATTTCTTCTGTTTTAACCGCTCCAAAAACGTAAATACGTCTTTATTAGGTTATCCTTGTGTTTTCTGTTTTCTTACTGTCGGCCGATGGACAGCCCGAGCCTGAGTCCGGAGAAGAAAAGGTAATAAATTTACTGAAATTCTGTTGCTTATTTGGATAATTAATTAACGCAGGATATTAGACCTAAAGCGGTGACTATTGACGACTACTCGTCACTATTCGCCACTTTTCGCGACTGTTCGCCAGTATTCGCACTATTCGAGACTATTCGCTATTCGCGTCTATTCACTATTCGCTATTCGGGTTTTCCAGACACCCGCAACTTCCTGTTTTCAAAAATTCCCACTTGACAACGAGTAGCTTACACTGAATCGAGGTCAAACCCAGTCTCCACTCTTGAACGCACTGGCCGTGACAGTTAAACCCCCCATTCAGCGTAAACACGGAGGTATCGCTATCTGAATTCCTTTCTTTTGGACAGTTGTAATAACTTAAACGAACTTCTCGGAAAACTCAGTTAAGCGTGACGTGAAAGAGTTCTGATGTAAACTGGATTGTTGAGTTTGTTTAATTCGTCCGCGGTCCGCGATGATTCAAACCAAGAGCTAAGACAAATGAAAGCGGAAGTGAACGAAGGAAAATTAACCTGACGATGCAATTACAGGGTATCAAGTTGTTTGTTTTGTTTTGTTTTGTTTTTGTCTCTTCTTATCAGGTGTTTGCTTTGTAAATGGTTTTTCTTACATTTGCTGGGCTTTACAGGACTCAACACTGAACGGCTGTATGCTTATAGGCTTATGTTATATTTATAGATTCAGATTTCGTGAATATCTATTGCTGAGCGTGATGTCGTTCACGGCGGAAAGTTAAAAATTGACATAAGCTTAAATTTGCGATGGAAGCCTCAAACAACCAAACCTCGAACAGAACGGAATTTCAATCGGCAGATGATGGCATTGACACTCAGTTATCACCTGTTACACACCAATCAGAAATAATACCAGTTGAAATTGGTCGGGAAAGTCATTCATGTCCTGAATTGGCGAGTACGGTTGCGGCTGTAAACGTAGCCGAATTTGAGTGTGAAATCAACGATGACCCCAAGCAGAATGATCCCAGCGGCAAAAAGAAGAAGAAAAAGAAGAAGAAGAAGAAAACGAATCCAGGATCCTCTGATACTACATCTGACACTATCAGGGAAAATGTTCAAGGTGATCATCCCGCAACATCGACTTGCACTGAACCGTTGTTGATACAAATGGCGGAAGTTGACAAAGAAGGTTCTTTCCAAGAATTGGCCGGTACAGTATCATCACCATTCCAAGAAGGTGAACCAGAGCGCGAGGACATTGAGGAAGGCGCCCTTTGCGACAAAAGGAAAAAGAAGAAGAAAAAGAAGAAGAAATTAGCTTCAGAAACGGGTGATTTTGATGTTATTTCCAACTCTCCTTCAAACGACAGGGCTCCCTCACAAGCGCTTTCGTCTGACACTACAGTTCCGGAAGCGGGTGAAATCAAAAGTGATGCAACTGAAGATCCTAGAAATCAGGAGTTCACGACTACCGATGAGACCCTCTCAGAGCTGACTTCAGATCAACAAGAGCTGTTGTTGACAATCTCAACTACAAGTGATCAAAATGAAATCGGTTGCCATGGCTCAAGCATCACACCAGACTATAATGTACAAGGCAATTCCTCTAGGAAGCCCAAGAAGAAAAAGAAAAGAAAGAAAAATCAAGAGGTAGAGTATAATATTCTGTCAGACAGTGAAAGCGGTGTTGTCTTAGCGACAGGGATAACTGAAATAGAGCGGGTCAATTTGCTGCAAGTGATGCCTGAAAGAAGTTGTGCAGCAGGAGTTGTGCAACAACAATCTCAAAACACAAATGATGCAGAAGCTATAACAACCCAAGCGGAAACCCAGATGTTATGTGTCCATGATGTTTCAGCCACTGCAGGCGACACAGTGGAGCCAATTAAACCTGATGAGAAGGGTTCATCTACTGGCCAGTCACTTCGTGAAGAGTAAGTTTCTTGTCAGTTTTGTTAGGCGTGAAATGGGGGAGGGCATGAGGGTGGGTATTCTGATATCTTGTGAACAGCCATACTATTCTTTACTTTGTGTTTAATCCTATACAATGTAGGAAGTTAACTGGTGTAATATAATGGCTGTAAATTATATTAATAATATGTTTCATACTGACATTTTCTTTGCAATCATTTTACTGCATAAAATGTCATTATCCTTCAAGTAAGATAACAGGAAGTTTATACCCATTTGGAAGGAGGGAGCATTCTTATTCACATGATATTTCATAGATTCACTTACTTGTCAGAGCTGCTAACAATTTTCCCTGTTATTTGACATCTAATGTTTTCTTGCAATCAGTATCCTATTTTATAATCATGACTGTCTGGTAGTAACAATTCAGTAAACTGGATGATGACTTTATTTTTTGTTCTTCACAGCTCTTTCTCTACTGTCAGTGCTTGAAAAAAAAAAATCTGTAGAGGATTACCCCACCCTGGGCTCCTTTCAGTTATACTGAGAGATGAATCAATCACCCTCTAAGCCCTAGGATCGACAGAGCAATTGTCCAAACTGATCTCCATACATTACTTGTATATCATATGGACTGTAATGTCATTTAAGGAGACTGAAATTAAAAACAGTGTTGTTTTTTATTATTATTTGGGGGGAGGGGAGTATAATTTGTTGAGGGAGGAATTGCAAGTCACTAGGCCCAAAATGACTGAAGGCCTTTTTTAGGAGGGAGGGGGGGGGGGCAATTTTTTTTGATGGGGTAAAAGGGGGGGGGAAATGGGGAGAAAAGAAAGCAATGAGGAAATTGGGGTAGGGAGGATTACCGGCTCCCCTCCCCCTTGTC
>Ga0126338_10001599_pt1 | contig 14855 bp, 6 predicted proteins | sample OrbCmetagenome_2_FD_92529 | JGI IMG/M metagenome (GOLD analysis project Ga0126338, IMG submission 92529) | Coral microbial communities from Petempiche,Puerto Morelos, Mexico - Orbicella C C metagenome | ecosystem: Host-associated > Invertebrates > Cnidaria > Coral | place: Petempiche,Puerto...
GCAAATGGGCAGATTTTGTTGTGACAACTGTCTAAAATAACTATTTTACGATAAGTGCAGAAATTTTCGCGCGCTCATTGGCTAATTTTCATTGTCAATAAGCGGACAGACACGTGAATTTAAAATTCATGCGATGCATCAACGAGCGAGAGCAGACAATCTGAAAATTTGTTATTGTAAAAATCAAATTGACGTCAGGTTTTCATGCGTCTGTCCTGTTATTGACAATGAATTTCGTCATAGCATTGTCAAAGTAGTCTGCGGATCGGATCAACAGCTACTTTGACAATGTTATTACGAAATTCATGATCAACAACAGAACAGACGCATGAAAAACTGACGTCAATTTGTTAAGTGTACCCTTGCCCTATTTTCATAACAGTAGTATACATACATCAAAATGTTCCATCTTCAAAGTCCATGGTAGGTGTCTCTCTCCAAGGTTCATCAAATATTCTGTGAAAACCTCCGCGTCGTTTAACGCTAACACAGCGTTTTCCAGTGCACCCATAACTCTTTTGGCGTGAAGGTACAAAGATCGAGAGTTGATTATCTCCTGCAGTAACAGGCTCCTAAATGCAGGGAACACTTCTAGCATTTTTGGATAGGATTCAAATAGTCTGAAAGCATGATCAAATATGTAAGAGGTGTTAGAATGCATAATACGAGGTATTGCAACTTCTGCTATTCAAGAAACCAAAATACATTTTGATCAGCGTCTGAGTGAAAATTTGACTATCTGCATTTACTATATAACTGAGAAAATTACTTCACTGTGATGGGCTAAGAGCAGGTCAATTTATCGTTAATTTTTAATTTGTACTGCGTTTAACGCGCGCGCTTTCGTGATTCCTGTCATGTAATTAATGAGTAGCCCTATGAAGGTTCGAGCAATTAAGGATTTATAGTACTCGTGATATTTGGAAATTCTTTCAAATGACACTTGCCTAAAGCCTCGTACAATTTTGAGAGAATTTTCAAATATTACTCGTAGTGTAAATCCTTACTTACACTCGCATTTATGCGATTACCTATATTAGAGTAGTATTTGCGTGTCTGTATTTTACAGACCAGGTGTCTGTAAAAAGACGTTCTGTAATATATATATTAATTGTCCCGTAAAAGCTTTTCTCAAACTCATTTCATTAAACAACTCACGTTTAAGCAAAATAAATCATGACTGCGACAGTGTCTGGATGTCTGATCTTAATTAGCATAGAATTTTACGATTTTATTTCTCTGTTTTTCTCCTTACTCTTAGTTTCGATCGAGAAGATGTATCAAACAAGAAAGATTGTGTTTGACCACATTTCCAAACCCCTCGAAGTTCGTCAAAAATACTCCGTTGCGCGTCGTATTTTCACCCCTCTTCTCAGTGTTTGGAAATGTGGTCAAACACGGTCTTTCGTGTCTGATATGTTACATATTGAAACATAACAGCGCTTTTTTGACAAGATGAGTGTTTCTTCCCAGTAAATTAATTCGTTCTGTTGTGGAATATCTATTCGCCGTTTTAAAAGTTGCACTGAATTTGAGCATAAAACAGGTGGTTTTTTTTTGTAATAAATAATAAATTATTGCTTCCGGCACTAGTATTCTTGAAATAAACACAGTCGATGGCGATTATGAAAGTTTGCCAAATTTTGCCCCAGCGAGTATTATCTCTGGTGGCTGTGATTGGCTTCTTTTACAAGAGGGATATCAAAACTGATCCATTTCCTTACCCATTACTTCCAATAAATTTCATTTTACCAATCGCAAGCCTTGTTTCTTTGTGGCAATTTGTTCAAAGTTCATGTTTTAGCAGCACAGTACATTTCAGAATTGTGATTTCATGTTAAATGCAAACCCGTCTCCCGGGCAACGTGGTAACTTAAACCTTGTCAAAAGTAAGAAAATTGACTATTTCGTTTTCAAAAGGGAACAAACAACAATTGGTTTTGCCGCCCTCAGATCTACATAGATTAAAACCATACAGCCACCGGCCGGGCGCGTCAAATCTTGATAAGGATCGCATTTAAGGGTTTTTCTCGCTCTGTATGGACTTAAAGCCGGGTGTTACGGTGACAAATACTCCCTTACACCCAGATAAAAATGCTTTACAAAATCTCCATGATATCGCTTTTATGGGTTTTTCTCGCTCTGCATGGATTCAAGGCCGGGTGTTACGGTGATAAATAGTGCCTTACACCCAGATGAAAAGTGTTTTACAAAATCTCCATGATATCGCTCTTATGGGTTTTACTCGCGCGTTTTCGCTCTGTTACGTATGGATTCAAGGCCGGGTGTTACGGTGATAAATAATCCCTTAAACCCAGATGAAAATGCTTTACAAAATCTCCATGATATCGCTATTATGGCATGGAAAAGTCTATTCAGTGTTTTTAGAAATACTTTGATCAACAAATTATGTTAGCGCGATACATGTACGAATTCGATTCATTACATCGAGGATGGCGTTGTTCAATGACAGAAGATGTTTTATTGAAAAAAAAAAACAGATAAGGTAGAGGCAATGTAAAAGACAAAATAAACACTGTGCATAAAAATATTAAAGACAAAATTAAACTATAGATCAGTTGTTTGTCTAAAACTTATAATATGTATGCTTGTTGTTTCCCCGGATACCTTGATTTTTTAACCTGAACATAATATAACAGTATAAAAATTATATTCGTAGATACACAAGCTGGTTAAGATAGTTTTGATCGAAGAAAAGGCCACGAATCCACCCATGACAGAAAAAGAAACCCGATAGTGATGGACGTTTATTAAAAGCTTAATATTCAAATACTAAACTTAAATAAACAAGTTTGACACGATGCGTTTTAACTCTGAAGTATACACATGCATTGTGAGTGGTTTTCTTTACACAAGTTGTCGCTTTCTTGCAATCTATTTTCTTCACCTAAGTTAGCTTAGTACTTCAGCTGGTTAGGGGATTTCGTACTCTCTCATTACGAGCCGCTTGTAAGGGTGTCATTGTAACTACCAGTGCAATAATCTAACACATAAACCACCTCAACGTGCACGTAATACATTAACTACCTTACAAGAGTCTCAGTTAAGGCTCAAAAATTATATTTCATGCATGAAAAATTTAATAGTTTAGAACAACTCTTCGCATCACCCAAAAATCAGTACTTGAAACTCTGGCGTGTTCCAACCACCGACTTGAAAAATTAGACCGTACTGCTTAGCTATAGCATAATACACAACACCACACCGCGAAAGTACTGCTCGAGAGATTTCACGGAATGACCAAACACTGGGTTCCCATTCTTGGACTTAAGAAGCACCTTATATATTTCTCAACAGAATAAGCAGTACCGCATGAAAGTACTCAGTAGCTTTCATTTGAATGGCCACATTTTTCGGTCCCCGCTGACGAAAATGCACCTACCGTACAAATATTTTCTTGCCTGCATCGGTCTTGACTGGTTCAATTAGTTTCCACGATTCTCTAAGAATATTTTTTCTTTTGTCTGAAAGCGGAATATCCCTGATTCTCAAATTTGAAGTTGGCGGAGCTGAAAATACTACTTCGATTCTGTGGTTAAGCGAGGAGGAACAACCCATTATAAAAAGAACGACTGTAAAAGCGTCAGTGAATTTGTATCGAGAACTAGGAATAAATTGACCTTAAAAGTATTAATTTGCATCACTGACTACCCTGTCACTCGTCCCATTAACTAGTCAAAAATAATATTTAAAAAAAATAGTCGGTGCCGGGAAGCATCTTTGTGGTTCCGTCAAGCGTCGAAATGTCCGTTCTGTTTACTTTTCTGTGACAGGATTGCTTAGCTTTATAAACGAGTGACCTCTAAATACCATTTTCGTACACAGTCAAATATTTCCCTTGAAATATATCTGTCTGATCTGCGTCCCTTCATTACAATAAATAAGGAAATTTTAGAAATTTAATAATTAATGGTGATTAGCAAACTGCTAAATGTTGAATGTGATATTTTCGGTTTAAAAATAAATTTTGCACCTACTAGTTAAGTCAATTTACATGCAGTCAGAAAGTACAGCTGTTATTTGATATTATGACAGTGTGAAAGAAATTAATTCTACAATTCTAACAATTCCACAATTCTACAATTCTACAATTGTACAATTGTACAATTGTACAATTCTACAACTCTACAATTCTACGATTCTAACAATTCTACAATTCTAAGCGAACATGAGTAAATTAAAGCTGTTTTCTTGCTTAAAATGTTCAAGGTAGATTACAGCCAGATTGTGGAATTTCACAAACATTTATTAATTAAGATCGTAGACCCCGTATCATCACGTCACAGATGAACAGGAAGAGTTTGCTCCAGGCGTCCGCAGTATCACTGTTCCAGGTGGAGTGTAAAAGATCGTTCAAAGTCCACATGAACGCTTTGTGCATCGCCTGGAAAGAAGAAAACACTGAAATAAATTTATGTACATGTATTTAGTTATGATAATGATGATTTGTCCCTTAGCTCCGGACTACTTGACTACTTCCGTTCTCCATCGGCTTCTGTCCTGGGCAAGCCTTCCTTGTGTGTTCCAAGTGTGGCCCGACCTCGTATTTAGTTACAAGGGACTCCGATATTTCTAAAATTGCAGGGGCGGATCCAGGATTTTTCTTAGGAAGGGGTGCACCACTAAGGAATGGCGTAGCTGACTGATGAGTTAAGCAAATTTTAAAAGCGAATACGAAGAAGAAGGCTTCATCTCAGGGGAGGGAGTGGTGGTTTGTGCACACCCTGAGCCCTCCCCCTAGATCCGCCCATTGCCATTTTTCAGTCATTTTGGCCACGTACAAAATACAATTTAAATTGAAGGAAACCTGAAAATAACAGTTTACTAAGGTAGAAAAACACCGAAAAAGATAATAATAAACCATAGAGGAACAAGGATGTTTAAGGATTGAGAAGATAAACACAGATTAAAAACGACGAAATTAAAAAAATTTGGCTAAGCTTTTCAAGTGACGTAGCTCCTTTAACCGTACCCATTCCGGGATTTTCTTCATCTGTTACAACTGGGGAGGGATGGAGTCTGCCCCTCCCCATCCCCTTCGTAAAAATAATTTACATAAGACCAAAACTCTGTCCAAACCGGCAGCTGTAGGCACAGAAATGAATTTCTTAGACTATTATTCGGCCAAATGTTCTTGTATTTGGGCAGAAATTATGAAGAGATCTGAAGGCTCCTGTTACTCTCCGTGAGCTTTCACTGTATAACTCTGAACGAGCTGAATATAGTCTCAGATTTTCACTACAATACTTGATTAGTAACGGTGAAAACTAGAAAACCTCACCTCTAGATAATCAGGTTTTAGCGCTCGCACTTTGTGCCTCCGTCCCAGTTCCTCCAAGTAAGCAGTAAAGCTCTCGGCGTCATCCAGTGCTGATACAGCATTTTCCACTGCGCGCATTACTCTCTCAGCATGACCAAATACGGTACTTGACGCATCAAGCTGTCCACTGGTAATGTTCTTCAATTCTGGAAACAGTTTTGGGAGATCTGGTTTCATGTGAAATAGCCTACGAGAACGAAGATGAATATCCAAAACGAGAGACAGTGTCTTACGACATTTCAAAACACTAAGAAAGAGAAATGTAAGTAAAACTCTGTCAGGAGTCTTCGCTATCTCTTTTGAATTTAAACTGAGGAGAAATCAGACAAATAAAATCTTAATAATTATGCTTTTTTAGACCAGATATTTTTAAAGCACCATCACGGTTATGATTTTCGTTGTTTAAAGATATGTCTTTGGTAAAAATCTTAACTGATATTTCAGTGGCAACCATATTTTGACAGGCATGTTTTGAATGTTTGAATGTCAATTTTAATGAAAAATTATCTTTAGTGGGTCGAATTACCTGCTACATTTTTGGTTATGTTTAGTTTTCTTTATCGGTTTGGACTAATTTTGAGCCATTTTCGGTTGATTTCTAACGTTTTATAAAAGTTGTAAAATCCAATATGGCGGACCCTAAAAGGCGGATCTAAGATGGCAACTGTTCGGAAATGATGGCGTCATTTCTACGTCATATGACGTCATGAAAGCATGCATATATGCATGCACACATACAGCATAATAAAATGCCCTCTGTCCGCTAGCTGACTTGAAAAGTAAAATGTTCAACTATTGTGAATTTCTGACGATACGCCCGCGTATTTCGTCTGAGGAATTGGGATGAGGATTACTCTGGCACGCGGCCTGTCAGACACTTATTAAAGACGATGATAAGCAATACGTCAATCTAGTTGAGGTGCTACTGGCAACCAGTTAAGCTCTATAAAAAGTGGCGAAATATGATCGTACTTAGGTGTGCTTTTCACAACACATACGAGCGGCGAAGTTCTGAATGGCTTGTTATAGTTCCATATGATGGATCTCAAAGATCGACGTTTTGGATGTGCTTTAAATCCGCCAATTTTCATTTTCATAATCGTAATGCGCTCATCCTCGGAGACCCAGGGGCAGTTAATTGGGGCGGGAGAAAATAACTTGAATCCGGCAAAAATTGAAGTGTAGAAAGTTTACAAGTAAGGCGAGAAAAGGGATGTAATGCTCTGAGCGTTAAATCTTCCTTTTCTATCCCAGAAGACCAAACAAGCCCTGTTCTTCAGTAGGTCTTCACAGACGCCGGTGTATTGGGGAGAGAAATGTTAATTGGAAAGTTTATCGACTTGGTTGACCCGGTTTGATCGGTCGGACTGGTCGAGTTGTGTTCAAGCAGAAAAAGATGTGTAAAATGTCTCCTCTGATTAAACCGATACTTGCACGAGTTAGTGCATTTACATTGGAGTTTGTATTATTTGTACTTACAAGCATCCTAAACATTAAAAATGTATATTTAGATCTCAGTACAAAGTTTAACCTACGTAACTGTTGGTCTTAGTCGGACCGATGGAAAAATAAAACCATCAGATCATTGCCGAAGCGGGGGAAATAGTGGTTCTCGTGTTTGCGGTTTCTTCGCTATTTTGCTATTTGAGGGGGACAACTGCCAGTCTCGTAGGCGATACACTGCTCAGGCCGACACTCTTTTGCATATTTCGCTCTTATGTCTAATAAATCGAACTTCCAGAGTTCAAAAACTGATTGCGTGCAAATTTAGTCATGTCTAGGCTAGTTAGCTGCTGTTTCAATGCTAAGTACAGGAGACCCTTAAATAAACCCTGCTAATCTATAGCTGCGTTTTAAGACACTTAAAAGTGTCTTACCTGAGAAAGATTGTTTTTCCAACAAGCGTGCTATTCATCTTGATCAGACCCCACGAGTTTCTTACAAGGCATTTTTCCTTGGTAGAAAGAGGTATAGAAACTGAATTGTTATTAATTTCTATGTGCCTTTTGACGGACGCAGAACAGCCCATACTCTGACCTTCACTTATTTCGTCGATTCGAAAAAGCTGAAAGAAGAGCTTAACACCGATCCGGTCAAAGAACGTTTTAAAGTATTAGATACGAATCATTCTTATCAGTTGCCATGTGATACGTACGTTCGTTTGAGTTTTTTCAAGATTTTAAAACGTACTGAGGGTCCTAGAACTGCGTCAGTTGTTTCCACTAACGTAACATATACAAACTGAAGTCTCCAGGCTCAAATTACAGTCAATTTTGATCGAAATTAAATATTAAGGGTCTTTCGCTTGAGAAACGTGCTTTTTATCCATGCTTCGCTTTAGCGTATTTCGGTAACAACTGAAGAACTTAAGGAAAAATTTCAACCTGCCGTTAAGTAACGTTTTAAAAGAATCTTAGATATGGATCGATATTTTAGCTTGAAATAACTGTACTACAAATAATTGCCGTCATTACTACAGGCTCTGACGACATGCCGTTTTCGGATCAATCAGCTTCCCGCTCTGATTGACGCGAGATACGCCGACGAATCTCTTGTGTTTTGAGTCCTTTTAAAGCTTTTAAATAGCGAATGAGATACAAATTCAAGTCTGAAAGCTCAAATAACAGTCAATGCTAGTTTTAAAGGAAATATGAAGTACACTTAGTTTACACAATACTACTCCAAAAAGCTTGCACTTTCCGTGCTCAAGTATTTCGCTGATAGAAAGATCGAGAAGAAATTTTCAAACATATTCCGTGGAATATCATTTTAAAAATCTTAGATAAGAATCGATATCTCTGTATGAAATAAATGTGATGTCTGTTGCTGTCATTACATTTTAGGCGGCTTGCTGGGTAAACGTCATTACATGTGACTAACTAACAATCAATTTGACAAATTTCACACCTCTACTGAATTTTCTAGAACTTTCTAGAACTGTAGTTAACAGAGCAAAGACAATTACTTCCAGTAGCTTATGAGATACATTTTAAGGTTCTTGGCTCAAATTTCGGTCGATTAAAAACGAAATAATAAAGCGCGCTACGTTTGTGCAATGGCCGCCGATCTGAAAATCTGACCTTTACCAAGCTTTTGTTTAAATGATTAAATTTAGCATGGTTCTACTTCAAACAGCAAAAGTTTATGAAATATGTAACAAAGCACGATTGTGCATAATAATTAGCTCTGATCGGGACCACATATAAATTAACCGAAAGACAATTAATCTTGCTACAACGAAACGCTTCCTTTAAGATCTCCATCGTTCGATGTTGATGCCTCCTTCGTATAAGATAAACAAAGGAAAGACTTTCTTACTTTGTGCAATTCCTTCTTGATGTTATTCACATTTGTCAGAGACTTAGTTGAGGTTCTCACGAAAATAAATTTAAAAAATACCGGTAATGGTCTTCCGGCGAGGACCATCGATAATGTTTGCTGCGTTGTGAGCAAAATGTGTGGTCCATTATTGCCAATTTTTAATTTGTCCGTAAGGTTTTATCAAAAAGTTTCAGAAAAGCTTAGAGGATCAACGACGTTTAAATCATTTATATCGAAAAATACAGCTATTCCATGTCTTGCAGGATTAAGCTGCATGCACCTAAAAGAAACTGGTAGCGATTTATGCCAAGATTTGCAAACTTTAATTCGCCATAGTACATAGCAGCGACAGTCTTTGTTTAGGTTTGGAAAGAAGACGACTTTACAGACAATAGCTTGTCCTCTATTGGGGTACTTTATAATAAAGTTTAGACTAAATCCATTTTGTTATGGTTACTTGAAACACAGTGTCATTTTGGTAATTTTCGGAGAATAATTTCTTCAATTTGTCTAAGATGAAACCTAAAAAAAAGCGTCACACAGATCAGCTGCCCTCAATCTTGTTTCTTGTTTGGCTAAAATCAAAATCGTTTCTTTTTATGTGAATATGCTTATGACTGACGGCAGGAGAGGAACAAACATTATGAAAACACAGGAAATCTCTTAGCTAATTGATTTGCTTTCTTGTTTTCTCCTCCTTCACGTTGAAATACGCTTTTAACGTCTAACTGTGTAAAAGTAAGGTTTTCCATCACAAAGCAGCAGGGAGGAAAGCCGACTGTTTTTCTTTGTTGAGAGAGTGTCCGGCGAAGAAACGAATTTCGCGGCCGCAAAAGATTTATGGTAAGCAAAGCCTCATAGTTGTGCCTTTGGGACTAGAAATTAGCGATAACTTACTATCACATCGGAAAAATATTTAACCTTGAAGGCTTCTTTATAATATAGACCAAACATGCAATAATTTGCCAAGTTTAATATTTTTCTGTCAGACTAAAATTATTCATTACAGTAATTGGTCATGCATTTGAATTTGCTTGTAGTCTCTTGTGTTACGATTCCTGCGGGATACTTAGAGAACCTTGCGCCGTTTCAAAGCGGCATACCTTGGTATTTAATAATGATATTTGTTGCTTTCCACGAACTGCAAAAAGAACCGAGCGGTAAGTTGGGTTAAACTAATTCTATTTTCATAATGATGCATCTTTCGGAGAGACAAATTAAAGTAAACTCTACTAGGTATATTTAATTTTGAAATCAGTCATAGTTCTTTACTGAAACTAGCAATTTCTTTCAATCTAATGAAACGGCAATTAAAAAAAAACGTTCATTTATTAATTCAATGGTAGAAACGCAAATTATTTTGTTCGCGATCGGAGTTTTTACTTTGTAGAATAATGCAGAAGACTTTGGGTTTCTGAAAGCTTTCTGGAACGACAATTCTAAATCATAAAATTGAAATGGACAAGTATTTTCGACATTCATTAAAAATAGTTTTTCATGATAATATAATTTTATAAAATGAAGAAGACTTCATCTGTCAAGGAATCAAAAGAGCGGCAACATAGCAAGGGCCGACGTTTTGGTGCTATGGGGTTGTTTCATGACGTTCACGGATGGCTGCGAACTCCTTCTGAGGCTTGAGTAAAGAAGAAAGTTTCTAAGCAAACGTATAAAAATATTGTTTGGAAAAATAATATGTCCTGGATGACGTTATGTGTCATCTCTCTTCTTACTGATTTTCGCACTGACAATTCTTCCAATGTCAGTTTCGAAAATGGAATGGTACGTTAAGAAACTTGGTTCATGATATTCAAAATTTTGATTACCTATCTACTTTACAAAGAATAAAAATTCTAAGGCGACTATTTTTTCTTATTTATTGTCTTAGGGTGTAGGGAGAAATTCGATTTTGATCAGTCATGGTAACAAAGGATTCAGTGATCTTGAATATACATTCTCAAAGGAAATTATGACCGTTACGATGTTTATATTTGATCTTAATTTCTATTGATTTGTACGATTTTACTTCTCCGTTTTCTCCTTAGTTTCGAGTCAGAAGATATATCAAACACTCAAGACAGTGTTTGACCACATTTCCAAATACCTCAGAGTTCGTAAAAAATACTGCGCTTCGCGTCACGGTCGTACTTTCAGCTATCTTCTCGGTGTTTGGAAATGTGGTCAAATATGTATGATATATGATATCAAAGCTGTATCAAGCAAACAGCGTGGTGAAAGCGGAAGATCCTTATTCAGAGAGTATTAAGCAGTCGGGATGCAAAGGTCCCAGGAAATACACCACTCAATAACGAACATAACCTTTAATCTTACAAAATCCCTGCTGTAGGGTATTTGAATATAAAAGAAGTATCTTAAATTATCACTTAACATTTTAAACACGAGTTAAAAAAAAACAACAAAACAATTGATTTTACTGAAAATCTCTTGGCGCGCAAAAGTCATGTTTACATGTATGTGTAAAAAGGTGTATGTTTATTTTTCATTTTCATTTCTATTGCAAACTTCTAGCCATTAAATTGAAATAAATAAATAAATAAATAAATAAGTCAAAAAGTTCAGTGGAAGCTGGATGGAGATGTAGTATCTATGTCCAGGTTCCCTCGACTGACTTCATCTGTAAACTAGCTTCCCTGGGTTTGATAGTCCGCCAACCTGTATCAAACGGTCACCTTCCCATACCCTAAGGGTGACTCTTAATACAGCTTTAATTGTACCATGGATGGTTAAAGGATAGTGCGAGGTATGACTCTGTAAACTAACAAAATTTCAAAATCAGTTCTCTTTAAGCCAGAGGCAATTCGTAAAAAAAAAAAAACCAATCTTAACCGAGAAGAAACGAAAACGTCACTGAATTTACTTAAAATGTATGTAATGTTGTCCTACAACCAGCCTTAAGATCGTGAAAGCCCTGGCCAAACGGACTAGCAAGTAGACGCAAGTTGAAAACCTGGGTCTAATTGCCACTCCGTTTGGCCTTGCGTGCACTTGCGTGGACTTGTGATGACTTGCGCTTACTCTGATCGAAATCAAATTTGCACGCAAGTCGAGGAAAGCTTTTCACCGTTCGGCCGCCCAACCCAAGTCAACGGAAGTTAGGTGACGTTAATAGTTACCTACTACCCAATGAAATACAGAAAATGTGTGCCTCAAAATGGGTTTTTTGCGACTTGCGTGCACTTGCGACGAAACGAATCCGTTTGGCCATCCAACGCGAGTCTCTACGCAAGTTCAACTTACGGCTACTTGCGACTACTTGCGACCATTTGCGAGTCCGTTTGGCCATGACTTAAATTTCAAGTGAGTATAACCTTGGTCAGTGACGCTTCAAATAAAAGCTTTTGAGTAGTAATTTGACGTACTGTCACATATTGTTAAAGATGCTCCTTACCTGTACGTCTTGCGCACGGAACTAAACGTGCCACACGTCTCTTCAGTTGAAAGCCTTGAGCTAAGCACCACTTTGTTTGAAGTGCTACTGGCATGTTGTTTTTTAATTTACGATGTGTAATAGGGGGATATATTTTTGAATCGTTGAAATTAAAAGGGTAATAATGACAAAAGCTCACACCAAAAGTCGCCGCTTATAATCGGCATTGTTGCCGAGAACCTTCAAGTGAATTGAGTTTGAGATGTTCACCTGTTTTCCTGTCGACTTCGTCATTTGTTTCGTTCTAAGTATTCAAAGTATAAAAACAAAAAAGTATGGTCAAATTGGCCAGATCTTTCAATCATTTCGGTTTGACCGTATTTGAATTGCAAATGTATGTTCGTGAGATTAGACGCAAGTACCTCGGTTTTGTCAGTTGAAAACTTTAAAATACGTAGTAATTCAGAAAACAGTGGGATTTCTGAACAATAGAACCTCCGCTTTCTTATTCCGTCGAAATAATAACTTTAATGAACTTTTTTTATTTCGGCAGTGAAACAAGGATGAAAACGTACCGATTTTTAAAGACGGCCAAATTGACAAGACAAAATTTGCTTACATGCACAGTTAATATTACCTTTTGTTTAAAAACCCAGCTGTAAATGTTGTTTTTAAGAACTCGGTTGTCTTTTTAGTCAGTGGCTCAACAACATTACGCATTTCTCCAACTTTGCACTGAAATTGAATAGCAGGATTTCTGATTTTTCCGGTCCTAAAATCTCACCAAGTGCGTAAGTATATCCCAGAAGAAGTCAAATCTTCATTACCGAGCTTTTAAAACTCTCTTGAAACTTAAGATTTATAAAAGAAATAAATTATCGCCATTAACAAGCGAGAGTGTATGTGAATAATTTGAACACACATCTGAGCTGTACGCCCGGGGCTGTACGTTTCGGTCAAACTCTTGTTTTGAACACAATTCACACCATAGTTAATAGAGAAACAATTTTGCTTTTCTCAATTGCTTTTCTTAAAAAATCATTTGATTATAAGTCTTTATTTCAACTGCACGATATAAATTGGACAGATGTATTAGCATACAATCCTCCAACGCTGGCTTTTAAGGTCTTTGTGTCAATTTTTAAACTTTGCCAGGGAGTTAAATTGGAGATTTCAAGCCTTAAAAAGAAGACGAAAGGTGGTGGCAACTTGCAGGTAAGATTTTACAATACTTTTTTCCCCTTTGTATTCAGATTCAGTGCAGCGGTTCATAGAACAGTTTTTTGTCTTTCTTTTCTACGACGTTTTTCTATTTATTCTAATTATATCGAAAGAAAATAAAAATTGACATGCAGTCTTGTCCGAACATCACAAAACATTTACATGTACACACATTTGTCTTTTAAATCGCTTGCAAATTAAAGCAGTGAAATTAAAAGTAGCACTTTTATTTATTATATCAGGGTCCATTTTAATTATTTCCCACATCATATATTGCCGAATCGGAAAAAATCGACACGATTTCGATGGAAAAGGAGAAGCTAAGTAATTATTTTTACTAAATTTTGCTGATCGTTGTACACATGTCCGTATTTAGTGTCCAATTGCAGCGCCATTAAATTACGTGAAAGAGCCATCATTAATTTCAAAGCCTAAATATTGTTAACTGTGGAGTAAACAAGAAAATTAAGTACGTTAAAAAAGTAGAATAGCACGTCACCATGACGTCTCTTCTGTGTTTTAAATTTGCACCACTGGAGATTGAGATAACAGGAAAATTGATAATCATAGATAAATATTCACACTGCAAAAGGTTCTGGGTTGGTGTCCTTTCAAGCTTAAGATTATTTTTTTCTTGTCTCAGATTTTACGTAACTTAGTTGATCTACTATTATTGCACACGAATATGGCTTTTGCTTACAAGAATATTAATATCGTTTCATATATTCAAAATCAACTTATATAAGCTAAACAGAGTTTTACGGGCAAGGATAATCACTCTAGCGGTGTATTTTATGGGGCAAAAATCTAAACCGGTAACTGAAGAAGCAGACTTTGCTGGTTAAATACACTGTGTAGGAGGGCATTTTTTATATTTAAAAAAAAAAAAAAATTCAAATCCGAAATTGACATGAAATGACCTTTCTGACTCACTCTAGCTGTGTATTTTATGGGGCAAAAATATAAACCCGTGACTGAAGAAGCAGACTGTCACTCATTATTACATTATTAGTAGGCTGTAGTCATTATTAAAATATCGCATTGTTAATCCTTTCAGTTCCTAGATCAAAACACTTGATTTTTTTACAGCTACTCATTTCATTTTTTGGTTTCAATCTCTCTGAAACGCAGAGGGTAATGATTGAACTAAAAAACGAGAGGTCGATGTCCCTTGTGTTTTGTTCTTAGACTTGCCAGGCAAGTATACTTTGATGCTTGGCAACTTTTTAAATTTCTAGAATTTGTGAATGAGGTCATTTCAGTTCTCGATTGAGTTGTTCATCTCAGAGCCATTTGCTGTTCACTCAATAGCAACGTCAACTTAGCTTGCTCGAAACTAGAACCAACTTACTCTAAATAAATTTGCAAATATCAGTGTGCGCTACCTCCTTCACCTCTGGTAAACGTTGAATTTAAGGTCAACATCTTCTTCCTCAATTTTGTCCTTCGTCCTAATTCGTTTTTCCTTCATCATCTATCCCATCAGTCCCTAGGTCGCAACAAGGCTTCCGTTCATTTTTCCTAAGCTTCCATTATTGCGTTTTATTAGGAGTTGAGTAAATCAACAACCTGTCGAATGAGAAC
>Ga0126338_10001602_pt1 | contig 14847 bp, 12 predicted proteins | sample OrbCmetagenome_2_FD_92529 | JGI IMG/M metagenome (GOLD analysis project Ga0126338, IMG submission 92529) | Coral microbial communities from Petempiche,Puerto Morelos, Mexico - Orbicella C C metagenome | ecosystem: Host-associated > Invertebrates > Cnidaria > Coral | place: Petempiche,Puerto...
GGCCACTGATCCGCTTTGAAATGCCTTTGACAGATTGGACAGGACTGGCAGGAGCCAACTAATTTTCCCTCTTTCAGCCTCTTGAGCAGGCCATGAGCTGTAGCACAGCCACCTTTGTCCAAAACTTGAAGGGTATGAAGGACATCCCCGTATTCTTGATACAGGGCAGCAACAGACTTGTCAAAACTCAACCACCTTGTGGAACAAGCCTTGTTCATCCTCTTTACAAGGATCTGTTTATTGTTCTCTTTTAGCCGTCAGCTGCATTTCTTGATGTTAATTTGCATCTTCAACGGAACTGCTAGGCATTTTGGTGAGTTGTCAAAATATGTCCAGAGTTGATGCAGTGTGTCCTCAACTTGCTTGATGTAGGCAATCTCCTTGTTAGTATCAGTGCAAGCTAAGGCCAAATTGTGACAAATACAGTGGACATTGATAATGACTGGGTTTACCTCTTTAAGCTGTGCTGTTACACCATTATGTTTGCCAATCATCAGTGCAGCCCCATCTGTTGCAAGGCCTTTCAAAATTTTTAAGACTTAAACCACACTGCTGTACCAACTCATCCTTGATAAGCGATGTCAGGGCATCAGCATTAGCACTTGAAAATTCCTCTAGGACATTTTGCACTGACAGAAATGTTATTTCCATGGAAGATGTGACAGGGCTTACAAACTGGATGAATGTAAGCATTTGAGATTGGACAGAGATGTTGGTTACCTCATCCACCATGAGTCCATAACTTTGGACCTTCTATACACTGGTAACTATTGCTTCCTTGATTGTTTCTCCCAAGATGAGGAAGATTTCTCCGATTGATCCTTCAGACCTGTGGTTGAAGTACGTGGGTTGATTCATGTCAAGGGAATCATCAGCAAACTTGATCAAGTTGAGAAACTTTCTGTTTGCAATGTGCTCCTTTGCCAAAAAGTAAGCAACTGAAAAAGCTTTCTCCAAGATGTCTTTGGCAATTTCTCTTCTTTCCACCACTTCTTTGTGGAATATGGACATACGCTGTAAGAGCTCTTGACTGACTGCTTTACAATGCGGATCAGAATCACGATGTACCTTAAGGGCGTCATACTTTAATCTCATATTTGCTGTTTGAGTGAAGGCTGATTCTTCTTTACTTTACACTGTTTTTAGTGCATGCTTCTTGCATAACAGGCAGAACATCCCTTCACTCTCTACAAAACAAAGCCATCAATTTTCCTTCTCTTGGTGCCAAGTATGAATGTACTTCTTTTGTTGCTTAAGTCTTGCTATCTCTTCCTCTATTAAGCTACTGCACAGTTTGGAAGGACATGGGTAATAGCTGTGCACAACTTTGTCAGTACCAAAGAACTGACCTATTGGATCTTGACATTCTTTTGCACTCAAGAGAACTTCACTTGAACAAGAAGGTTGTGAGGCCACCGATTTAGCTTGGGTGGATGAACTTGGTGGAGAACTACAGGGCATCTGATGAGGGGTGGAAACTGGTGAATCATCTCCCATGCCTGTTCAGCTTTCTACTTGCTGGGTGGTGGAAGCACCTGCAGTAAAGTTATTGCCATCCCTTCTTTGTTCATCACCTAAGACCAGATTGACGTACATTTTCACTGAAATTGTGTCTTTTTCTTTCTTGTCTTTATAGTAATTAAATAGCCGTGAAATGCAGAGCATGGATTGAATGTGTTTAAAAAAATCATCATTGAAATATATTACTTCCAGTTATCAGTGAGTTATTTGTTGCCAGAATATAAATTGCATAAATTGCTGTAATTTGCAAATCCATGCAGGTGCAATTTTCGACACAGATTACAGCTCTTCCTCAGCTAAATGAGATTTGTATTACTGTATTTTGTTCTCTAAATCCTCGATCATTGTATTGCCGTGTGGCCTGTATTTCATGGTCATTTTAACGCATTGTTTAACGGTCGGGGAAATCACACTGAAGACTGTGTAGTCGTGTGCATGTGACCCGACCCATTTTTTACCGGTGAAACCTTTTGCAAAGTTTTGGGAATTTAGAAACAATAAAAACCTTTCTAGATATCTTGAAACCACTCTTTACGTGTTACATCAGTATCGTGTTACGCGATACTGTTCGTTCTAATTAAATTATAACGGCTGTTTAATTTTGTTTGCGATACTTTTTACTCTTTGGTTCATGACCTCTAAGTCTCAAGAAGTTGCTCTTTTTATTTTCCAAACTTGTAAAGTACATTGTGTTAATGTTTTAAAGGATTATTTCAGTGTGTGAACAAGCAGAGTTTCATTTATAAATCCACAGAGAAACGCAAATCTGGGCGGTCAAATAGACAAGGCAATCTTTCTGAGACAGTGTCACGCAGCAATTCCCACGAGTTTAATCAAGCCCAAAATTCAGCAAAGCGTGAGTTTCAAAAAAGAGAGACTAAAAACAAAAATAAATGCTTCGCCGAGCCTTTTGTAAAGTTCAGATGCCATTTGCTGTTTGTGTTAAAGATGGCTCTGATTATGTTAAGGTATATAGTGTATATTTTAACATTTTTAACAACCATTTCTATTTTATACAACTAATTTATTCATTTGCTGCCACCAGCACGTGCAAAATAGGTGTGAAAGATTGCTGTATTATTCTACTGAAAGAAGTACTTACCATCCTTCCTTTGCTCTTTGGCAAAGTAGGAAGTTATCTGTGAACCGGGTGTGGGTTTTCGTTTTCGATTCTCTGCCATAAGTTTTTAACGCTTTAAAATACTCTCCTCCCATTGCACGACACAACTGTAAATGACACAGTAAAACCCAGATAACTTACTTTCTGATTGTGAGCAGTGCTTGACGTAAAATTGACATGGCTTTATCTGATTTGAAGTCTCATTGACTCAATTTGAAGTCTCGTTGAAGCGATGAATGTTTCCGAAAGATCAGAATGTTTGTGTTTAAAATAACAGATGTAAATATGCACGCTAAACAAGCACTTTTAACCCTTTTGAATAATGTTCAGGGACTTTCCTTACAGGCTTAAAAGTTCTCTCTGTTTTTTTTTCCTTTTTCCTTTTCTCCTTGTTGTCAGTAAAAATAATACATTTTCTGACAGCAAGAAAATGGTCAAATTCCCAGAGGAGGTGGTTCGTTGAGCCGGCTGCAGGCCCATTTTGAGAAGGCTGTGACAACAGTGCCCTTAAGCAACATGTTCTGTCAAAGGAAGTGGAAAAGAGCAGATTTTTGAATCTGCTATCTGTGCTGCGCAATGTGATTTTAAACAGTCATATGCAATCTACTAAACAGAAAGAACAGGTGTTGTTTCTATATAATGGAAACAATGGAAATTGACAGATGCAGACATGAGAGTCCCCTACCTGCTGAAGTCTCCTACCTGCTGAAGGCAGTTCCTTCTTCAGCACTTTGGTGTGAAGAATGCTGAATGCCCACCTGGACATTTGTGTTGTGATATTTGTGCAGATTCATGGCAATGTCAGGGTGGCCACTGTGAAATAGACTCACACTTACCTGTTCAAGGTTAAGCCACAGAGGAAGAGAACAAAGTGAGAAAAATTTCAAGTGAACAGTTGTCATCTCTGAGAAAAAAACTGAATGCACTGAAAATAAGTATTGTCATGGAAGGCATTGCCTCTGACGATTGACAAGATCTATGAAACTAGCTTGCCATACCATTACCAGAAGCAATTGTGTGAAAACCGTGTGAAATAGTGTGTGAAAAGAAGGCTTATTTCACATGGTTTTCATACAATTTTCACACCTTTTCACACGTTTCACATGTTTTTTTAAACTCGTGGATATGCGAAGCATAGAAACATGTTTACTGTGGGGACTCTGATATGCAAATGTGTCACCCACTCACTCACTTAGGTGTAGACACTGTTCGTAATTAGTCGGCCTGAATGAGAGTGCCCGAGCCCACACCATGTTGAAATAGTAACTGAGCCCGATGCCATATTGGAATAGTAACCATGCAGTCAGTGCTAGCCTCGCTATCGTGTTTGTGTGGTTACTACTCATTGAGTCAGCCCGAGTGGTGATTTTGTAGCTTTTACACGACCGATAATATGAGGTGTTTTGCTAAATTGAAGTGGAGTTGACTTCGAATGTTCAAATTAGTACTATGGCCAACTTGAAGGCTGAATTTCATGAGCATTTGACTTGTCAGGTGTTAAAAATGACCAGGAGATGTGCACTTGTTTGCTGGAAAGTGACCTGAGTAAATCTCATGCTAATGTGGTAAGCTTTGATGAGAATGTGTTTATATGAGCAAAACAAACAATTTTTATTGAAGGGAACAGCTATTGAAAACAGGACAAACATCGGCACCATCATATAATATTATAATTTCATTTTCATTTAGTAACATCTAAACCTGAGTCCAGCCGAAATATTGTTTTGACTATACGATGTTGTGTCAGCCTTGCAGTAGTCTTTGACTTATTATCGTGTTATTTTTCAAGTTTGGCTGATTAGATCTCCTGTGAGATCAAACGTTCAATCACGCAGGACCTTCATTCACAGCTTTGCAGTTGATAACATTTAAGTTTTCCATGTTGAGTTGTGCACATTCAACCAACATCGATTTAACTTAAGATTAATGTTGCCTACTCTATACTTGTCTTGCTTATTTTAGTACAGTGATGTGAACTCTGAGTGGGATGTGAAATGCACATAAACTTGGGAAAAAATTCCCAAATACTTGATTTTGACAAGCTTAAATGATGATTACCCTGTCTTTTGTTTACACTTGTGCTTCCTGCTTGAAAAGATCACAAAGGGTAAGAAACCCCCTGTGAGCTTGTTGGAACACATATTTATGGGTCGACAATTTTTTGGATCAACACTGAAAATGCTTGCAAAAGAGGCCACTTATTTTGATGTGTTACATGCAATATATATAGAATACTGTATCACCGCTAAATGTAATAACGCTAAATGTAATACCAACTGTAAACGTGAGAAAAATTAACTCCGAATGCAATACTAACTGCAAATGTAATAAAAATCAACCCTAAATGTAATAACTTACCCAGTGCTCAAAATTAACTTTTAGGTCTGGTCTTCCACTGGACCAGTAGGCTTAGAATTTCACTGGTCCCAGGAGCAAAGCTACTGGTCACTCTTTACATTTTTCCCACGGGTAATGCAGTATGTAATTTGCGCCTGCAGGTAAAATACACGGCAAACCATGATCAAATAATTAAACGCAACTATTTAATTTGCAATTTTTTAGTTGGCCTTGTGTGCCTTTAAGCTGTCAGTTTGAAAGTTATTTGTTTCGATTGTCAGGGAATATTGTCAGGAAATATTGCGTGTTTTTTCCATTCGCAAATTCCCTGCAAAACTTGCAAAACATTTTGTTTTCCTTTTCATCAAACTGGAGCCATTTGTACCTTTCTTTCCATGATTCCTGAAACTTCCATGTTCTTTTGGTCGCAGCTTCAGTGGGCATTGTAGGTGTTGTGTTGATTTTTTGATCTTGCTTTCCTCCAAAGAAAGAATTCAGTGAATTTTGAACTTGTTTTCGTTTGGACATTTTGACAAATTGTATTTTGGAAGAAAATATATATGTGACCAAAATCTGCTAAGGTGGGCAAACACGAAAAGCCGCCATATTGCATCCCAGGATGCATTTCATTTCGAGTAGAACCCAGACTTTTACCTGCCAAGAGAATGCCTAGCATTTTTTGCTTGTCGTTTCGAAACATTCGTTTTCGGAAATTCTTCATTTGCTTTGATATTTTTAGCCCATTTTAGTACAACACAAAAGCAATTATTCATCAGAGAACTGTAACTTTACCTGTCCAGAGGCCTAGTGGCAATAAAACTACCCCACTGTAACACACTTCACACAATTTTCTGTACAGACATAATTTGAAACTAGGTTCACAAGGTCTTTTCTGCAAATGTTTGAGACATGATGTTAGAGTTGGCATTTGTCTGTTGCTATGTCCAAGTTTTGACCACAATTTTGGTCCTGGATATCGTAGGGAATGTTTGCGATAGTGGACAGAATAGAATCCAGAGATATGGAAATCTGAGTTCCTGAGGTTGTACCCAGAAGGAGTGCCACTGAATAAATCTAATATGTTTGAAGGCAGCAGCCTGTGCTTGACTTTGTACATAAAAATGGTGATATCTACCAGTTGCATGTTGTATAGAGAGAAGTTGGCACATTTCAGTAAGTCTTTGTGTGCGAGATTGCAGTCACAGAATACCGCCCTAAGTCCCCTTTCATTTACTCGTTCTAGTTTCCTTTTGTTCGTTGTGTTACAAAAGTGCCAGACAAGGTTACCATAGGTCAGATGTGGAAATATCGCTGTTTAGCAGATGTGGTTTAGCTGATGTGGTAATATTTACTCATTCTAGTTTCTTTTTGTTTGTTGCTTCACAAAAGTGGAAGATAAGGTTACAATAGGTGGGATGTGGTAATATCGCTGTTTGTCAGATGTGGTAATATCGCTTTGTGGTAATATCGCTGTTTCGAGTAGAGAAAGGTACTTGCATGAAAGGAAGATGTGTTCATCCGAATGAATGGACTGATGTTTTTTCGAGCCCTGTTTAGATAAGCTGGATAACACTTTCCACCATGTAGTTGCTATGAGGTATATGTGGCATCTACACTTGTGTCTTACTCTGTAAATGCAAATTTAAATTCACAATAATTAATCTGTGTTTTCTTTTTCCTTGGGAAATATAGCGGTAAATCGCACATACACATGCTTTTTGATGTGTCTATGTTGCAACTAGTGTGGTGAATTTGTGTGAAGGGTCGGTCAATTGATGGAAGATCTCGTGGCTGTTAATGTCTGTTCTTAGCTGCTTTTCTTCTAGTAAAGCTTTTACACAGATACTTAGCAATCCGCGTTAGAAATTAGGTCGATTTTTTTCTTCATGGTAGTCGCAAATTGTAAAGCAAGCTGTTATTGGCTACAGGTAATTGTTGTGTCTCGCAGAATTGAATAAATCAAACTGGTACAACACAACAATGTTTACTCAAACATGGCGGTTCATATTCAACAACAGGCGCACATGGCATGCGTGTGCATAATAGTAACAAAACCGCAGACCATCATGTGCGACATAGCATTCCTCCCCCTTAAATCACAATCTATTAATAACGCACAAGTTCAGTTCAGTTACAAGTTCAGTCTCTCTGGTGGCTTCCATAGCCGAAGGGGATAACGTCTACATGGTGGTGTTGCCGGACTGCTAACCATGGTCTCGCTTTGGCTACTGGGAGGGTTGTCAGGGGTGTTGTCCACGTGTGTATCTTTGCTCAATGGTTCCTTGATGCCACTCATAGTGGGAGCCTGTAATTCTTCATTCTTGACACCACTTGTTGATTGTGGTGTTGCTGCCAACACCGCTGGGTTTAGCTGCGGTGTGTACTGTTCCTTGTTAAAGTTTGGAGTCACTGCAGACTCTCTGAGTTGGTCAACATGCTGTTGCCATACTGTATTGGGTGTGACCTTGACTTCATAGGACAAGGGTCCTGAGTGAGCTGTGATGATCCCTGAAACCCACTTGTTTCCAGTTCTGTAGTTTTGGGCAACAACAGCTTGGCTTAACTCTAGCTTTCTGGCAGGGCTGTGACTTGACCGTAACTCTTGATCTTGCTGTTTGTCTTCCACTCGCTTCTGTAAGTTAGGCTTCAGTATATCAAGCCTTGTCCTGATGTTTATCCTCATGAGGAGCACGGCTGGTGTCTCTCCAGTCAAGGCATGTGGGGTTGATCTGTAGGGCAGCAAAAAGTTTGCCAGCTTCTAAGAGATAGATTTCTTTTCTGTCAGTGCTGCACGGAGATCTTGCTTGAATGTCTGTACAAAACGTTCAGCCATTCCATTTGTGGCTGGGTGGTACGGAGCTGACTTAATATGGTTAATACCATTACTCATCATGAATTCTCCGAATTCATCTGCTATGAATTGAGGTCCATTATCACTTACAAGCTGCTCTGGCAAGCCGTGTGTGGCAAAGAGCTTTCTTAGTTCCTCAATTGTTCTGCTGGTAGTTGTAGTAGTCATCGGTATCACTTTGGGCCACTTAGAATGTGCATCTACAACAATCACATACATAGTTCCTAAGAATGGGCCAGCAAAGTCAATGTGGATGCGTTGCCATGGTCGTGCTGGCCACTCCCATGAGTGAAGCGGAGCGGTCTTAGGGTTGTTCTGGGTAAGTTGACAGCCAGTGCACCCCTTTGCTACTTCTTCAATTGCTTTGTCCATCCCTGGCCACCACATGTAGCTCCTGGCCAAGGCCTTCATCTTAACAATTCCAAGGTGGCTTTCATGGAGCTCAGCTAACAGTTGTGCCTGGTGCTTAGGTGGGATTATTACTTGTGAGCCCCACATAAGGCAGCCATCCTGTACGGTGAGCTCATCTTTCCTCCTCTGAAATGGCTCCAGCTCCTTGTCACTAACGGTTGGCCACCCTTGCTTTGTGTTTTCCATCACCCATGACAAAACCGGATCTCTCTGAGTTGCTTGACGGATCATATCTGCATTGACTGGCAGCACTTCTATCTGGGATACTTGAAAAATCTCCACTGGGTCAACTACTTCCTTGTCACAGGCTTTCTTTAGAGGTAGGCGTGACAATCCATCCACATTTCCATGTTGGGTTGTGTTCTTGTACTCAATACTGTACTCAAACCCTGCTAGAAACAACGTATAATGTTGTAAGCGAGCAACTGTCGTTGCTGGTATTCCTTTCTTGGGATTAAAAATTGAGGTCAGGGGCTCGCGATCTGTCACAAGTGTGAAATGGCGACCAAACAGGTAAAGGTGGAATTTCTTGACTCCCCAAACCAAGGTTAGGGCTTCTTTATCAATTTGGGAGTAGTTCCTTTCTGCTTTGGTTAGGGTATGTGATGCGAAGGCTATGGGTTGCTCTGAGCTATCCTCCATGATGTGCGATAAAACTGCCCCAATTCCGACTGGTGAGGTGTCACAGGCTAGTCTCAATGGCTGTCCTGGGTCATAATGGGTGAACACCATATCTGATGTGATCAGCTTCTTTACCGAGTGGAAGGCCTCCTTGCACTCTGTGGTGCACTTCCATCGTTTTCCTTGCTCCAAGAGTCCATTAAGGGGATTGAGTGTGGTGGCAAGGTTTGGCAAGAACTTGTGGTAGTAGTTTACCAGGCCTAAGAATGAACGGAGTTGCTGGACATTCTCTGGTCTTAATCGTCAAGTACTCTTGTGACTCTTCCTCCACTTCTATCTGATGGTAGGCCTGTCTGAGGTCAATGTTGGTGAACTTCTGCCCTCCTGCCAGCTTAGTGAATATGTCATCAATGCATGGGAGTGGGTACTCCTCTGTGTGAAGCTAGGGGTTAACTGTGATCTTATAGTCGCCACAAATTCAAACTGTGCCATTTGATTTGGCAACTGACACAATAGGTGTTGCCCAGTCGCTGAATTTGACCTTGTGCAGTATGCCTTCTTTTTCTAGATGTTTCAGCTCCACCTCGACCTTAGGTTTCATGGCATATGGGACAGGCCTTGCTTTACAAAACTTTGGTTGACTGCCTTCCTTCAACACAAGTTTTGCCTTGGCTGACTTGAATGTGCTGATTTCATCCTTCACTATAGTCGTCTATGAGTCTCTATTTTCTTCTGGGTGTCTTGTGTCGGCTGTTCTTTTGAAATAGCACAGATCCTTTTCTAATCGAGTTGTATCTGGTGTAGCCAATCTCTTCCAAACAACGCTGGCCCTTGTGTCTTCAGTACATACAATGTTAAGTCCTTGACTTGGTTGTTGTGTTCCACGCGAATGAGTAGTTTGCCTTTTAGTGTTATCTTCTCTCCTGAGTAGGTTTTCAAAATAGTGGTAGTGTCAACCAGAGGTGTGTTTGGGAAGGTTTCCTTGTACATCTCCAAGGGGAGTGTAGATTTTGCTGAACCTGTGTCTAGTTCCATCTTTAGTGTGTGGCCATTAACTTTTGGTGTCACCCAGATGACATCACCAACTATCCCATGGTTAAAATTGTTGATTTCTAGGGATGCCACCAAGCTATCATCATCACGCTCATCATCTACCTCAAACAAGTGAAGGTTGGGGTTCTCATCCCTTTGTCTTCGGGTAGAGTTTTGACTCTTTCCTGAGTGGCATACTCTTTGATATGGCCTAGTTTCCCACATTTTCGGCATGTTTCATTCCTGAAGTAACACTCAGCTGACTCGCATGTACTACCCCCATATCGATAACAATGAGATTTTGATTTGACATCATCTTTCCCTTTTGGAACTCTTTCGCTATCCTTGTTTATTTTGTTGACTTCAGATTCTATTAATGCTACCCTGCAATTCTAGTGTGTCTTTTGCTGCCGCTTCCATTGCTAAGGTAATTTCTGACGCTTTGGCCAATGACAAATCTGGCTCGGAGACCAGCCGTTTCTGGATAAGTTCATTGCGTAGTCCACACATTAGTCTCTCTTAATGCGTCATTTAAGTTGGTTCCGAATTCACAATACAGCGACAATTTCTTTAATTCAGCAAAGTAAGTACTTACGGTTTCACCTTCGAGTTGGTTCCTTTTGTGAAAGTGGAATCGCTCTGCTATGAGCAGTGGTTTCGGTGACAGATGCTTCTGTAGTGTTTTTACGATAGTCTTGAAAGACAGGCTGGATGGCTTGGCTGGGGCGGCCAAATTGCGTAGTAATCCATGCGTTTTGTGTCCCATTAAGCTTAGCATTACAGCCACTTGCTTGTCATCCTTGATTTCATTGGCGATGAAGTATTGCTCTATACGTTCCACATAGGCGTTCCAATCATCGTTTGTGTCGTCAAACGTTTCAATCTTTCCAATCGGCATAGTGGCGAAAGCTTGAACTTTTTCTGGTTGCCGCGTAGGGTCTAAATCCTTGTTGCCAATCTGTTGTGTCTCACGGAATTGAATAAATCAAACTGGTACAACACAACATTTACTCAAACATGACGGTTCATATTCAACAACAGGCGCACATGGCATGTGTGTGCATAATAGTAACAAAACCACAGACCATCATGTGTGACATAGCAGTAATTACATTGTTGCCAATGGTAGCTCCTGTTGTTTTTTTAATCCGGATTCAAGGTTGGTTTTGTCACAACATGAAAGGCTTCATGTGGTAAGCTTTGAGACTGCTTCGTGACATACACAAACCCTTATGTGTGACAAGTTGTGTGTTTGATGAACGAGCAGCAAAGCCAAAATTTGTTGCTCTACTATTCGCAACAAGTTGATCACCCAAGGTGAGAAACTTGAAACTTTAGCCAAGTTGAGAGTTTTTGTATCAAATATATGAATGAATGATCCTTCTTGCACCTCAGTGGCACATAAGGCTAAAACTTGAGATTTCTGTTGCTCCCTATCCTTGGCTGTCGTCTCAAGTTCTTTCCATGTCTTCCCTGTTGTTTTCATTTCTGCCTCAATGGTCTTCCAGATTTCTTGCGGGCGACATCTCTTCCTTCTTCCACTATGCGGTTTCCATCTTAATGCAGTTTGTGTTATGCTATCTTGGTCTTTCCTGATTACATGCCTAAGCCACCTCTGTCTCCTTTGCTTTATTATCGTAGTGATGTCCTTGTTTGCGATGTTCTGGGGCCAGTATATCCTACATATCTTTCTCAGGCATGAGGTGTGAAAACCTGACAGTCTTGAGCTGTCTCTTTGGGTAACCTTTCAACATTCTGCACCATGCAGTAGTACTGGTAAGATGTTGCTGTTATAGATCCTTATCTTGGTTTTTTCACTGATGTTAGGTGACCTCCATACCTTATTTAGTTGAACAAATGATGATTTGGCCTTCTGGAGACAGTTGGTGATGTCCTTAAGGGCCCATTAACTGATTTATGCGTGCGCTTGCATGCGTTGCTAAGGAGGTGAAATTTCACTTCCGGTTACTTATGTCAGCCTGCACGCAGAAAATAAAAATAATGCAATAACTTACAAATTCGCTCACATTTTAGATGTTTTCTTTGTGTTTCACAAAATCCCAAGACAAAATAAGAGAAAGACAAAAACAAGAGCAATAGAAAGAAAAACTAACTCTGTGTGGCTTTGTTTGATCTTACCGAAGTGCGCTCTTCATAATGAGCTTGTTATCTCGACCACATTTTTATACACTCTGATCAGCTAGGTGGAGGTATTTGGTTAGGCATGTAATCCCACCGTTCATCTGCTATTTTTGAGCAAGAGACTTAACACTGAATGTTTCAAATTCGAACTGAAACAAGAAAACTCCCTCCGGAATGCACAAAGGTTCGTGTTTGCCCTTATTTAGGGGATAAAGTTCCTGTGTACAATGGGGGCACTTTCTTTTTCTAGTGTTTGCACACTGAAAACATTTTAGCAAACAACTCTCATGCAGAAAAATCTTGCAACAAGGGAGCCTCCGAGAAGGGATTGGCCCCGGTGTATAACAAATCAAGCACTTTGTTTGCAGAAAAGTTGGAAAAAGCTGCGGATCTCTTTGGACATTTTCATGACCTCTGGCACCTAGGGTAGGCGAATAACAACTCAAAGTAGAAATAGCCAGTAAAGCCCAATAAAACAAGGGCAAATGTTAAAAGCAGGGCAAACAAGAAATCAAATACGAAATAGGCCTCAAAGCCCATATAAAACGAGGGCAGATGTTAAAAGCAGGGCAAACAACATATCCAGGACATATCAAATTAGAAACAGGCTGCAAAGCCCATGTTAAACGAGGGCAAATGTTGAGAGCAGGGCGAATAACATCAAATTAGAAATAGCCCACAAAACCCAATAAAACAAGGGCAAACGTCAAAAGCAGGGCTAATAACAAATAAAATCAAAAATACATGTAGGCCACAAACCCCAGTAAAACAAACACAAACGTTAAAAACAGGGTAAATAACATATCAAATAAGAAATAGCCCGCAAAGCCCATATAAAATGAAGTCAAAAGTTAAGAGGAGGGCCAACAACATATCAAATTAGGGGAAAATGCAAGTTTCTCAATTCACGCTGAAGTTTTCCACAATTCTTTTGCGGAGTGCAACCACCTAAAACTGCACATTTTTGAGTAAGAGCTATTGGCAACTGAACGAAAAAGAATGGACGAGGAGAATTGGGGCAATAATTGAATTAATCCCGGCTTTTATTACATCTTCTGTAAGAAGCTTAAGTGAGAATAATTTTGTGAATATGGGAGAAACTTTTTTCATGCTGCATGAAATGCGTATTTTTATTTTCCACAAATTGTGAAAGGAACTTTCTAATTTTCGTGAAACGTGATCTAACCCCCCTGTTTACAACCATCTTTGATGACCGCGCCGAAACAATTGACGATTTCCTGGGCGTTTATTTCAGGCTGCTCGCAAACGCAAAGACACATTCTTCTTATGTGAGATATTAACTGTGGGAGCAGGCAAATTTCATTGGCTAGTTGATTAATATGACCAATTATTCAATCTGTCGAGTTTGCTTGGAGCAACAGAACAACATAGTAACTGAGAGACAGCAATGCAATGCAACATGGGTAGCTGATCCAAATAAACCTTGATGGATACAGAGTTAGTTTTCGTGTGTTGACAGCTTGCAACGCTACATGAAATAGTAAACTTCTTTCAAATAGAAAAAACTGTGGTTCTCCTTTGCATTACAAAGATTATGCTGTGAATTACAGTTTCGACCCTCTGTTTAACAGGGGAGAAGATTGAAATGTAGTTAATACTTGAAACTGGAGACACTCATCTGTCGCCGAGCATGAACTGAATCAATCACACGGAGAAACGGCCATCTCCACGTGATGCAAATACTTCACAAGACAACTAAAGAAAGACACGAACACACAGGTACATCATTTAGTTTTATGCCATAAATATGAACAGGCTAATTAGAGCACAAAGGTTCCCTGTGATATCGCAAAATGAAAGTCACACTTGTTCCCGTGTGTTGCAGAATTGTAGCAGATTGTACCTACGTACAACCATTTGCGAAAAGAAAATTAGCAACACATTTCTTTTCGTAAATTGGATGAAGTTACGTTGGCGTATTCTCGGAAATGGCGATGTGAAGTGTATTGTGTATTGTCGCTGAAAACTCGTGCATTTGGCTCACTGTATAGACCATAACTTACATTACATTTTTAGTACGGTATTAAGAAGCGTTCATATCATTATTTTCTATTTTCACCAAAACAGTAAGTTTCCACTTTGACTGAGAATGATGGTGAAAATAAGTTTTACATACCATCCAGTAAAACAGCTTGGCATAATAATTGTAATAACGCCATGATTTCAAAAGGCGTGGGAATGATAATGCTGAATAATCTGTCATGACAGCTCTACTGTTAAATAAATTATTGCACTTTAAACACTCATTTAAAGAAAACATTCACCTAAGGAAAAATGCGTTAAAACATTTTGTAAACGGGTTTAAATGTGTTTTTAACCCGTTTGAACGGTGTTTAAATACGTTTTGGTCTGAAAGGTGAATAAACGTGTTTTTCTCTTTTCACCTTTAACCACTTTTTCCAAGATAGGGTCACAAATTTCTATGATTATGATATTGATAAGAACAAATTATAGAGTGATTTCCGTATGACCTTGGTAAACACTGGCAGTTTTCTCAAGTTTTTGGAATCTGTTTCGTAATAAATGGAGAGAACTATATTCAATTAACCAATAAGAAAGACTTTGTGCCATTAACTCCGTTCACAAAACAAATCAAATTGCTTCGTTTTAGCTCATCTAGATCATACAGAAATCATTTCAGTATATCCATTATCAGTCATTGGCACATATCAAACTCTCAACATGCTTGATTATAATAGCTATATGACGGTTATATATACCAGAAAATCTATTAATAGAAAAAACTACGAAACATTTAAAAGGAATCAGTACTAAAAGATGTAAAGTTATA
>Ga0126338_10001603_pt1 | contig 14839 bp, 14 predicted proteins | sample OrbCmetagenome_2_FD_92529 | JGI IMG/M metagenome (GOLD analysis project Ga0126338, IMG submission 92529) | Coral microbial communities from Petempiche,Puerto Morelos, Mexico - Orbicella C C metagenome | ecosystem: Host-associated > Invertebrates > Cnidaria > Coral | place: Petempiche,Puerto...
ACGTAAATCTCTTACCTGGCTTCAAGATTAAAGTTTTGGTCCTTTGTAGCGATCCTTGAAACCTAGGTAGCATTAAAACTGCCAGCTTTTCCTTCCAGCTGTAGGTTTGTATACAAGGTACATTTGTACGTTTCTCATCTGTGTCGAGCGTGACGGACACATACTTCGATGCTCTTTGTATTACTGACCATTGTTTTCCTCGAAGCCGGTTTAGTCATGTAGAGTCCTCTTGAAAGGTTTGTAGAAGCACTCTTTTGGACAAATCTCGGCACACATACTAGCCTGCGAACGCAGACGTATTTCCGACTGTGATGTATGTACTATGATGTATCTATAGTTGAATAAAAGAATTGGGACTTTTGAGCGAATATCAATTTTTTAGAGCGCCGGCAATATGTGCCATTTTTCCAGTTTCGGCAGGCACGCAATTTGTGTCGAGTGGACCGAACTTCAATCAATCCTAGAAAAATTCAATTAGAATTTTTTATCAAATAAAACTCATTTTAGTGATTCACTAGGTAAGAGCTTCGAAATCCCAGCTTATGAGAAAAATCGAATTTGAAAAGTAAAATCAGTGCCGGGTTTTACAGAGACAGCCTCTTAAATCTTTCGATATATGGCTTTGAACATACCAGTAAATCGATCAATAAAATTAAATTCTCGGTTACTACTTGCACGTAAGGTGAACGGAAAACGCGCGGCCACGTTCAAACATCACAGGAGCGTAATCTGAGGAGTGAAGTTTGCCTTTTTGGTGTATGCGTTCTATCACGAAATGTTTGGTGCTAATTACACCTGATCGTATTTTCTCAGTACGCTTTCGCGGCATATCAGGAGAGTTTGGTCCAACCATGGTTCGTATTTTTGCGAGATGGAGTCGAGCTGAAATACTAAAGACGAGAGCCATCAGGCCGGATATACTGCCGAAGCGTACCAGAAAGACACAATTAGGTATTTACCACACCCAAGTTCGCCCCAAAGTTTGACTATGTCAGGTTAGCAACTTGATATCGCAGCACAGTAGATAGGGCTTCTTATTGGCTAACAGCTAATTTTAGGTGTTTAAATGCAGTACGTGTTTGCATATTCCAACGGGTCTTTGAGCAAACATGACCCAGCTAGATACAGTTTCATAAAAGACACCTTGATATGCATAAATTTCTTGACGGAAAAAAAAAAAAAAAAGTTAACAACTCTGCAGTATGTCAAGTTTCGCAAGAATGGCTTTATTAAAGATAATGAAACCGTTAAGTCCCTTAAAAGTCGCATAACTCTATAAAAGTGATCCCCAATAAAGAAAATTTAATCAACAAAAAAATCAACAACACGCAACCAGGAACAGATTAGTCTAAATATAGTCAACCATATTATAGCTTGCTTACAAATGGGTAAAGTGGTTTGGTCCCGCGAATTCTCAATTCTCAATCATTATTAGAAATACGAATTAATTTTCTGTTTTAAGAATCTGCTAATATGTCAAGACAGTGTTTCCTGGAATGAGTAGAATTACCGTCACGGTTTAGTAAAGAGACAATTTTTGTTCCTAAATAATGAATAGAAAAAGTCGAGTGAGTCATCAAAATTCAAAGGAGAAAAAACTAGATACAACACCCAGTTCAAGGGAACAGGCATTAAAGACTCTGTCCCATAGCGTGTGTTCACACATACTATGCGAAACTAAAAAACTACAATGTTCCAATAAGTAAACTACGCTAAAACTCGGCGAAAATCAGTTCGAAAATTAAGGGTCACAAAAAAGGTAACTAAAATAGTGTGGAGGGCGAGACAACAGTGACCCGTAGAAAATCATACTAATATACAACTAGTTTGAAAGTAAGTGTTTCCTTATAGTTATAAAGTGGAGAGGAATCAAACATTCTTATCTAGCGCTGACTTTGGATAAACTAACATAATTGGTGGGTGTGAAGCAATCTATACTGATCCATTATTTTCGTCAAGGTAAATTAGGTCTCTATATTTACGAATGACAGCGATTTCACAGCAATTTTAAGTAGACTTTTAGTTTCTGGGCAAAAGAACTAAGTTGTGTCTGAAAGGTGAAATCTAAACTTACCTAGCTACAATCACCTGCTTCTTAACGCTACAGAAAGTGAGTTCCTTTTTGTTAAAAATTAGACCATAAAAAAACTACAGGCAAATTTCTTGCAAAAATAGTCGAATGTCACAGAAACAGACTGGTGAAAATGACTGCTTTCGATATGACAAAGAGAACCTGCAAGTTGTAATTAATCACGCACATTTATTAATTAATTGTAAATAAGTTTATGCTTGGGTAAGAAAAGGCTACTTGCTAAGCTTTTGCAACTAACAGTGAAATCTAACAGAAGCATCGCTTCATGGCTCTGTCATTTTGATTGAATCACAAGGATCAGTAAAGTTGCAACTAAGCAAGTTTGTTGTAAATATATTTCATGATACTTGTGTCAAAAAGTACGAACTGAATTCGAACAACAAATGGTCAAAATGTTATAGCTAGAAAAATTAACACACGTGTTTGCCACTACAATTCTAACTGGTAAACAAAGTCACAGCAAATACAGCTTCTATCATGGTGTAAAATGCTTTTAAATCGGAATAATCAGTGAATTCCAAGTTGTAAACTCGTCGGCCTGTTATGACGGACGCAACCTGTCCCAGGTTCCCACTTTGATTAGCTCCAACTCTTCGCTTGCGCCAGGCATACTTCTGGGCACTGGAGACAAGTCGTCCTGGCTGCACCATGCGGAGACCTGAAAAGAAAAGATTCTTGTGAGAAAATGCTTTCTAAAAGAAGTAACTTATCGATATATAAACAAATCTGAAGACACCCTGTTTGAAAACAGCACGTACATGTACTTAAAGAAGACGTAATTGACGGGCGTTTTGCACAGGCCGGGTTATGTAAACCCGAGTTAGTGGTATGTTTGGATTTTAGTGTTGGATTTATTTTGGCATATCTTTATTTATGCTGGCCGTTCTTGTCTGCAAAGTCTCGTGAATTGAAATTTTTCCAACCGATCATTGCATCAAGCTATGTGAACATGCGCTATTTTATATTCAGTCTTGAAATAGAGTTCATAAGGGAAAAGCAAGGGGGAAAAAAGATAAAAAACATTACGTAAAATTGAACAGCCCGTTGCTTAGCATAAATAACAGCTTTACTTGTTTTGTTACCTTCCAGGTCAATTATCTTTTTGGTTTTCTCATTCTCCTCTGTTCCTCCTTCCTCAATTGTTGACCTCAATTCAAGTTTGTGAGCATCCTCGGTGAAGAAAAGTTCTCCAAAGTGTGGCCATTTGTTGCCTAAAATGGAAGGGGGTTAAATGTGTAATAAATAACACAGGATCAATAAATATATGCTATCTGCGATTTTCAAAGGCTGAAATAATCGTAGAAAACGTTCTCTTTGTTTAAGGATTTATATACTTATGAAAAACAGGATTGAAAGAGAGATGAAAAACCTCATAGTCTTTTTGCACTTTAAATTGTCGAACTGAAAAGAGCATTGCTCGACGATCCAAATATGCCAGTAAGTATATACCACATGTTCCAACAAGAAAGATGGAAACATTTGAGTCACACTGGTAAACGTGACCCTCACGTTCCTAAATCTGTCGATAATACAACCCACATCCATTTCTAGTGCAATACTGTAGGATTTTCTTTAACTTAGGTTGCCCTCGGTGTGTAAAAATTCAGTGCATCTTCATTTAAGTCCCTCTCAAATGATACGAGGGAATTTTTGGAAGTGGAGTAAAAACTATCAGCTAACTGACGCTGTCGCAGCAAATTACCTTTCTTTGAGTGAAGGAATACTTTTACTCCGCTGCAAAACTTTTCCACGGCTCGTCTTTGATGGAATGTTCTTGTAGGTCTGGGGAATTCGGGGAACAACATCCGGTAGTTGAATGCGAGTGCTGATGCTAGGATACTGCCTGTCACGTGAGCATGGGGTAACTCACTCAAGGAGTAATGGTCACCAGGGCAAACGAGCATGATTGTGCCTCCATCTACCAGCTGGCCCCATACTTCCTCAGCGCGATATACCGAAGAAATCTCGCCCGTGAAGCGGTCGCTTTGGGCTTTGAGGTAGGTGAGAGCACCACGATAGCGGACCTAAAGATCGAAAGAAGAGGTTACTTATGATTTAACATGCTACCCATCCAAGAAATGCTATTTCTACGATATGGTTAGCTCAGTTGGTAGAGCGCTAGCGCCAGACTGCTGTGCGGAAGGCCGAGGGTTCGAACTCCAGACCGGACCAAAACTCAGGGTCTTAAATAACTGACGAGAATGTGCTACCTTTGTAATTACATCTGCAAATTGATAGACATTCAAGTCTTCTCGGATAAGGACTATACACTGAAGGCCACGTCTCCTGCCTCTTAAGCGTTATGTGGTTAGCAGGGGACGTTAAAGAACCCACGCACTTATCGCAAAGAGTAGGTCACGGAGTTCCCGGTGTTGTGGTCTGGCCTTTTCTCACGGGTTGGTGCTTCACATGGAGTTAACCGCATTGCGTCTTTTCCCCGTGGAAAAGAATTGTCCAAGAAAAATGGTTACGTCTATGTCTTATACTGTTGGAAGTTCTGCGTCAAGGCGTTAATTGTATTAGTTGTTCCTTACACGACTCCGTTATATTGGGTTGAATCAATACAAATTAATTGTCCCATACCTCAGCAGGCTGCCATTCTTTGAATGTTCTAAAAGAAACGATCTGGTTTTTTAGAAGAGCTTCCCTGAGTGCCCTCAAATTGTAGTTAGCGAAACCCTTCTCAACGCTTCGTCTCTGCAGTTCATCTATGACCCAGTCTTGAGTGTGCATCTCCCTCAAGGTTTTGAATTCGTCAGCCTCCATCTTTAGAAAATCTACGGCCAGTTTTGTCAGAAAGTTCTCAAAAGAAAGCTGTCAGGAAAACAACGAATCTATTAATTTTTATTTGCTCATCGATTATTGGCATATATGCAGACGTTTTTATTAACCTTAAACAATAGGAAATAGCGCTAGCTTACTGGATGACGTGGCGAATGTATACAAGACACATGTGAACTGCGGTTGATACATAAAACGAAAAGGTTTGTTGGATTCGAAATACCGGCGCGTTGCTCTACCCAACTGAGGTACGAAGCGTTGATAATGCGCACAAGGTAACAAGGCTTCACAGCTCAGTTGCTACCCGGAAGTACGCACCGGTATTGCAGGGATCATGGGTTCCGTAGCCTTCAGACGGTACCTATGAACTTCCTTGCCATTTATGTATAACCATATAACTATTTTTCTCTTTCTTATTCTAACGTATTATTACCAGCAACCTAAGAGGAAGTGTTCAATTTTGTTACTCAGTTGGATTTTGTTCTTCGATAAGTTAGTTTCCCTTACAGGATGATATTGAATTAGCCAGGTAATCACTATCTTAGTTTTGCTATGAGCACTTTCCCACGAACCTGAACCTGCCGACGTTGAAATTGTTGATCAGCAACCATGGAAACCAGTCTATTGCTGACAGTCCGCGAGCGCGGATACCAAGGAAATGTGTCAATCATGGCTACAAACTCCACCCTCTGGTTCTGCTCTGTCAACAACGACGCCATTTCGTAGGCAACAAGCCCACCGTAGGAATATCCGCCAAGAAAGTACGGTCCATGACGCTGCTCCTCGCTGATCAGTTGAACGTAATGTGCAGCAAGTTCACGGACTCCACCCCAGTCCCTACTCACTGCTGTTGGGTCAGTATAGCCCAGTGCATAGAAGGATACCAAATCCTAATATGGGGTAAGGAAAAATGTCCATTTAACAAATTGACGTCAGTTTTTCATGCGTCTGTCCTGTTATTGATCATGAATTTCGCATTAACATTGTTAAAATAGCTGTGGATCCACGACGCGATAGCCGACTGGATCCGCAGGCTACTTTGACAATATTATGACGAAATTCATTGTCAATAACAGGGCAGACGATTGAAAAACTGATGTCAATTTGTTTTTTACAATAAAAAATTCGTCAAATTGTCCGCTCTCGCTTGTCGCGTCAACATCTCATAAATTATAAATTCACGAGTCGTTCTTCTTATCCACAATGAAAAATAGCCAATGAGCACGCGCGAATTTCTGCAGTTATTGTAAAAATTACACACACACATAAAAGAAGCGGCCCCATGCCCCACTGGGGGCAATGAGGATTGGTGATGACACATAAAACAAATAGCTGAACGTGACACTGTCGGGTTAACGGAAATCACCCTTTGGCCAATTTCTTCCAAAGTGTGGTCCACTTTGCTCCAAATCATTTTTATTGGCTGCTTTCAGGTAGCTAAAACGTGTATCACATGTGGGCCAATTGCAATTCGTTGTTTGAAGAGCCGATAGTGCAGCGTTTGCCTGGCAAGTTACAATGGTATAAAACTAACCTTCACTGTCAGTCAACATACCTCACTTAGAAGTGGCTGTTAGAGTTAATACCCTTTTAAATACTTAAGAACTGATTAAATAAGGTTGCACACCATGTACGTCATTCGAGTGTTAAAACGAAGGTTTTATTGGTAGATCGAGTATTGAGTGGAAAAAATGGAACAGGAAGCTGGAGCTTTTCTTGTGCGGAAACAAAGTACAATGTACAAGAGCCAACTACGTAGGGGGTATCGTTGCTTTCGGTATATACGAGACGTAGGGAGACAAGTAGAAGTAGAATGATGAATATGAGACTTGAACGAAATAGAAATAACGTCAATACATATTAGTTGGGAGTCACCTGGCCTTCAAATCCCGTAGAAATCGCTGCCAGATTTAACGCATAATGGTGCGACGGATGTACACAGAAGAACTTGATAGCTGCGCCCGCAGGAGTGTACAGCGGTACAACTTGAATCTGACTCTCTGACATGACAGCAGATGGGGATGCGTCGGTCAGTGCAGGCTGTGTTTGCGCAGGCTCATTTTCTAGGTTGACGTTATTTTGAAGTTGTTCACCAGGTGCTTCTCCGCCAAGCTTGGCCATGACGTCTTTTGCAATTTTAAGTACGGTCGTATCAGGCTGCATAAAGTAGAAAATCTGAAACAAGAGCACCGTTTGTATCTCGTCAATTTGTGCAAAAAAGGTTAGTACGAAAATTCCGAAGGTGAATTGGAAGTGGTTACTCTGCTAATGGCAACTCAGATAGGTAAACCCGAGAACTGAAGTCCTCCTTAAACCAATCAGTTGGTAAGTTGATATATTTTCCCACGCCTCACTGATTATATAGCAGAAATATAGACATTAATCATCCAGTGAGTGTTATTGCAACACACCTCAAAAGAAACTTGCAAATTGGCTTCAAACTGCATTTTCAAGGTCAGTGCCCCAGCTGAGTCGAGACCATAGTTGTACAAGCTCTTGTTGAGATCTACCTCAGAACCCGAAGGCATTCCTGCCTATTTAGTCATTAGCACGCCTACGTATTCCATGACCAGTTCGCGTCTTTTTTCTTCATCTTTCTCTAGCGTGATGTTTTGCGCCAGGGAATCTGACGAATGCGTCTGAATGTCAGAATCCTTAATTTCAGCTTTGATCAGCGACATTCTGGGCGTCTTCTTTAGCCCGACAAGACTTCTCATGCAGCGAGGCCAGTCCACACCACACAGGGTAATTTGAAAACGGCTCGGTTCCTCAGTAAGAACTTTGGCCATGTGTTTGACTCCTGTGTAAATATTTCAGAATTTAGAAGGTACAACTTTAATATAACGTATACGGTTTGAACACCAAACTAGAAGTCCTTGTAGTGGGATTGAGTGAAAGTATTCTTGAGAAAGACGTACGCTCCGACAACCTGAGTAATATTAGCCATCTTGAAAATAAGAAAAAGAATGGTGACTTAGTCTGAATACGACTGCCTTTCTTACTATCGTTCATGTTATGAAAATGCCAGACTTTGAGAACAGTCTTTTGCATGACTGCGCTAATCAGACAATCACTCTGGGGCAAAAACGTGTGGTAATATAGGTTGCAACGACGCTTTGCTACCAAACAGTTTTAAAAGCAATCCATAGCACGCTTTTCGTCCTTCAGTATTTAGCGGAGTTCTCATACCCGCTAATGCTCAGAAGACGAGAACAACAGGGCCGTGCAATTAAGACAACCCGTCTAGCGACAGCTTCGGCTATTAATTTTTGTATTTGAAATTTTGATCCGAATACAGATAAACATATTATTTCTATTGGCCATTTCAATACCCACATTATTATTTAGTGTCACCTTAACGGAAGGTTAACCCTTTTTGCAGCCCGTTTGAGAATATTGAGATATCGTGATAATGTTTATTAGGTCTTAGTGAAGAAATATCGTACCATCTCTGGCATGGATAAAGCCAAGTCCCCCTATGCTCATCAATTTGGCCACTTTGGAATCTCGTTCCATCACACCAGCTCCACTGATTGGTCCCCAGTTTATCGCCAATCCGGGTAGACCGAGCACCTGTCTTCGGTACTGGGCAAGAGAATCTTGAAAAGCATTGCAAGCCGAGTAAGAGCATTGCTTCGCGTTACCGAAGACCGAGGCCATGGATGAAAACATGATGAAGAAATCCAGATCCATTTCCAAGCTCATTTGGTGAAGTAAGAAGGAACCTTGCAACAAATCGAAAACTGTTACCATAATGATTCTAGTAGTCCCCGCTGCATAACGTAACTTTTAAGAGCTCAACAAAAGGCGCTCACTAAGAATGTGGCGCATTTTGAAAAACATTTGTCGAGGCTCTAAAAGGACTCATTAAGTAGGCATACCTCAATGAAACGTTCTTCTTTACTTGTAAAGGGCACCCAAAATAGTTTGAAAACGGACTTGTTAAGCGGTGAGCCTAACCAACCACTCACGAACTTGATGACTGCTTATTAGAATAGAAAGGTGGACGCTAATAGAGATATAAGAGAATACAGTAACTCATTATGGAATCTTACCTTTTATCTTAGGACCCATGGAATCAGTGAAGCCCTCAAACGTGAAATCTTTGACATACTCATCTCTTAGAACCATGGCAGTGATCACGATACCAGCCACACTTGGAAGAGATTGAAGGCGTTCTTTAAGGAACGCCATTTGCTCTTGGTTGGAAATGTCAATCTGTTAGAAACAAAAATATAAAACACTGTTTGGAATTTCATCACCTTGCGTGAAGGTGTCTAAGTTTTACACCTGAGTTTATGAAAGCCACATTGCCTGTGATTCAACAAAGCAGCTTGCCTTTCGCTAACATTCAAACTTGTTAGCCTCGTTTTGCGCGTGGTGAACGTCTAACAAATAAAGGTTTTTGGGTGTGATAATGAAATACTGATTAAATAAAAAATAAATTAACTTTGTTTAACGAGGGTAACACACAACAGTTTTAACGACTGACAAACCCGTGGCCCTCGAATTACCGATCGAATTGGAATTTAGAAATGTTGATTCTTGTGGAGGGGGGAAAACCAGAGAACCCGGAGAAAAAAACAAGAGCAAGGACGAGAACCAACAACAAACTCAACCCACTAATGACATCGGGTCCAGGATTTGAACCCGAGTCACATTGGTGGGAGGCAAGCGCTCTCACCACTGCGCCACCCCTGCTCCCCAGGTTACCTGGAACATATGTATCTTTGCGCCGGTCCTCCTTTCTATCTTTCTTACTTCTTCACATTTGGCATCGGAGGGCTTTGAACGGCCAAGAAGTCCAATAGACTTTGCTCCATTCTCCACCATCCAGCAGGCCACTTCAAATCCATATCCTCGAATCCCCCCTGCCACCAAGTACGTTCTGTCATCCTTCAGGCCACATTCATCTAAACCACATGGAAGAACAGGAATCTTGTCTAGATCACTACTTTCTCCAGACGATGGAAACGCGTGAATTTGAAAGGAAATACTTGAGGAGGCTTTTATTTCATGTTGTGGAGATGATTGTTTGTCGAGGGAAGTGTTTACGACTTTAATTGCTGTTGCCAAGTCTATAGAAACTATCTGCACTGCTAGAAGCCTTTCCAGGACTTCGTTGCCTTCCAACAAATCAAGACTTGCTAAACTGAGCTTTTCGTAAACCTGCGGAGACTTGAGAATGTCTGTCATGTCTTCTCTCTCATATCTGACATTTGTAGCTGCTGTAAATACGAGATCGCCAGTAAACTCGGAACTCAAGATTAGAACTTTTCCTCCTCGTTTGAGAGAACGACAACTTTCTTGAAGAGCATTTGGAGCAGGTGGGTAAAAAAATAAAACGGCGTCGAAGCTTTGAAAAGAATCATCATCGAAGCCGGAGGAACCTTGATGAACCACACTTTCCGCACCCAACTCAAGAAGAAGGGCTTTTGTAGACGTTTGGCAAGTGTCAGGAACGGTGCAAAATGCTCTGTGTCCGAGTGTTTTTGCAAGGGCAACTGCTGCTGGCCCAGGGCCACGGTTGGCTTCATGTATCAGTAGTGACTGATTTTCTTCTCCTGACGCTACTCTTTGAAGAGCATAGGAAGCTATGGCTAGGCACGCTGGGATGTAAGCCGCTTGTTCCTTTGTCAGGCCGGTTGGTTTTACGAACATATTATTGACTTGAATGGCAAGGGAAGAAGAAACCCGTCCAGAGGCGACGACACCACACACCTCGTCTCCAATCTGTACATGAGACGTCCTGCTCTCCCCAGGGAGGTCAGTCACCTTTCCAACAACGAAGACACATCCTTTTGGTTTGGCTACATCTATCAGTGATTCTGAGGGTGTCCAGCAATATAGGAGATCTACTGTAAGTTCAGAGTTGGATGGCTTCGACAGACTCTTCTCGCGCAGGCAGAGTGTTGTTGACGAAGGGATACATGATAAGTACAATGAGCCCTTCTTCTTGCTTTCCATTTTCTGGTTTGTCGGTTTCTCTGGAGAAAGTTTTGTCCTGACCATGCGATTTATAAAACGTTTTCCATCTCGAAAGGCCACCTCTTCTTCAATGCTCTCACCCAGTATCTCCTCAGCCAATGAATCTACCTCGAGCATATCCTCTTTGTTACTGAGGTCAACAGATATCATCCTGATGTCAAACTCTTCCAGGCGTGCTGTTCGTCGAAAACCCCAGACTGTAGAACTCCACGGGATAGTACTGGCAGACTTCGGACAGGCGTTCAAGAGCTGTGTACGTTCGGTGACGAAGAAAAGTCGAGAACTCAACCACTCCTTCCCCATCAGAAGTTTGAGCAAGAAGACAGAACTGCCCATGGCAAGGCGTTGAGCTTGATCGATCACGTCCAAGTTCTCCGGCAGAAGGTTCGTTTCCACAGGCCACGTGTTCACGACCCTAAGGTTGGATAATTGGTCAGGTGGTATGCCCGCAAAGGCCGCTGTGATTGCTTCCTCTGCTTCGATGTTGAAACATCTAGCATTTGGCAGATCAACTGTGACGAAATTGACTTTAGCTGCCTGAAGTCTTGTGATTAAGGCATCTGAGAAGACGGAGGAATCTTTCAGCACAATGCAAGTCGGATTTTGGGTGGTTTCCTTCTTCCTTTGTAAAACAACCTCCATCCACTCTTCTTCATAGGCAAGGTCATCAAAGGAAAATGGACGTTCTGTGCTAGTCAACTCTGTAGCACGAAAGTCACTTATTTTAAGTAACACTTTTCCGGATGGACTCATGAGGGTAACATCAAATTTTCCAAAAGTGGTGATATCTGCAGTCACGTGGCAGTACAGCTGTTTGGTAGATGGCACGTCCCTCAGCGTAATGCTCTTGAAACCCACTGGCACCAAGGACGTATCTTCAGTTAACAAGTTTCCAATGGGAATAAAAGAGGATTGAAGGCAGGCGTCTAAAATGCAGGGATGGACAACATAACTTTCAGCTTCTGCTTGAATAGCTGGTAATCCACTGATGTCAATCAAGCAGAGTCCCTCGTTATCGCGCTGCCATATTTCTTTAATGAGGGAGAAAGCTGGTCCATAGTTAAATCCCAGCTTTTTGGATGTTTCGCTGAAGCGCTGTGTTGTCACTTTTGTCATAGTTGTCAACCGCTCCTCTAAAGCTGGACCAATCTCGTCGAAAGCTATGTACATTGAAAAAGACTAAAAGATTCAATATATGACTAGACTAATGAGAGATACCTTAAACACTTTGAGCAGCTTTCAATTTATGGTGATTATCCTGTCAAGTGGTGTAAATAGATATAAATGGGTTTTAACAGGTTTTCATTTTCCAACGGTATATTTAACTACAAAATTACACTGGACAACAATTACGACACCATTTTAATAACACATAAAATATACCAACAATAATAAAACAACAAAAACAACAGCAATATATAGCAATATATAAGCACAATTTTTAGGTTGGTTTATCAAGGTGTTCGAAAAAGTTTCAACTATAGTAATACCTTTGCCTTCATAATGTTCGCGTCTGTGCAGCAGATCCAAAGAAATGTTCCCGCTGCTCAGAGTAATCTCTGACTGGTCATTCTGTAAGCTTGTAATGTAGAACTGAGCCTTATCAATTTTGTCCTCCTTTTGGAAACGTAATCGTAACTGTCTAACCTAAAAAAACATGGAGAAAATTTAGCCAATTGTGGTATATCATTTGTAGTATTTATATTTTGCGAGAAAAATATTTAAATTCGACACACTCTTTCCATTTTGCGCACATAAAGCTATCTACCTGCGTTTCGGGCAAGGTGAGAAGATTCAAAAGCTTCACATCAGTAAGTTCAATGCAAGCAACATCTACGAACTTGTCCATCGCCATAGCAAAGGCCATTTCCAGGTAAGCAGCTCCAGGCATCACAGCACCTCCCTGAATAAGAGCATGATCCTTTAAAGTAGGAAAACGATAGAGGTCAATCTCAGTCTCCCAGCAATGTAGGCCTGAATACAGTTCGGTCATTTTCACTTGTGCTAGAAAAGGATGGGCTCGCTTCTCTGTGGTTTCCTCAGCACCAATTGGGGGAATTATGGTTTGAAGCGGAATTTCCCTGTACCAAAATTTCTTTTCCAGCCATGGGTAGACAAACCTGGCTGATGGATTCTTCTGTACAAAAGACCAATCTATGGGCAATCCCATTGTATACAGTCTACAAACTGTGTTCTGAAGAAAGCACCGGTGTTGGCCTTTGACAGGTACTCTCTTGCGAGGAAGAGTTGCAACGACAACTGGAGTTTCTTGCTTATTAAGATTCTCTTGACTAGCAATCTGTTTCACATAGTGGGCTAAAATAGACTGCGTGCTAATCTCAATAATCTGCTTGAAACCATCGTGTATCAGGTGCTTCATTGCTTGATAGAATTGGACTGGACAGCGAATATTGCGCCACCAATAATCGCCGTTAAACTTCTGACCTGAGAGAACGTCACCCTCAACGGTAGAGTAAACAGGAATTTTCGACAATTGCGGGTTTAGCTTGACACGTTTCATGGTTGCTTGAAAAGGCTTTCTGATGGTTTCCATATGTGCACTGTGAAAAGCACGCTTTGTTCCAAGAACGCGCCAGAAAGTATCTTTCTTTGGCGTGGATTTTAAGGTGTTGACCCAATGCTTCGATTGATTGGGCTTCCCCAGACACTGTGACGCTCTTTGCATCATTTACTGCGGCGATGTCAAGTGTAGCACTTAACTTCAGTTCGATAAGTAATGCCGTGGCGTCTTCCTCGGACATACCCAGAGCCGCCATACCACCATTATTGGGAGATTTTTCTTGCACAGTTGAGCGGGCCAGCACCAATTGAACAGCTTCCTCGACTGTTATGATCCCAGCAACACAGGCCGCTGCAATCTCTCCTAAACTGTGACCAATGACGGCGGATGGATGGATTTTCCAGGACATAAGCAGACTTGCTGTTGCGTACTGGACAGCAAAAGTGGCTGGTTGTGCAATGTAATTCTCCGAAATTCTTGAAATGTCCTCTGGCGCCATCAGCTCCTCCATCAGCGACCACTTTACACCAAGCTTATTGAGTAAATTACTCACCGTCAAAACAGCTTCTCTGAAGACAGCTTCACATTCAATTAACTGTCTTCCCATCGCATACCACTGAGAGCCCTGGCCACCAAACATGAAAACGAGCTTTCCATCATTGGATTTCACTTCTGAGTAGGAAACCAACTTATCCCACCCCACGGAGTCATCGGCGTAGTCTGCTAGAGACTTGGATGCTTCCACAGTAGAGCCAAAAGCAAGGGCCAAGCGATGTGGGAATTGACTGCGCCGTTCATTCAAAGAATAGCATTGGCTTTCCACAAAACGCTCATCAATATCTTCTACATTATTCTTGATCCATTTTGAGTATGTTCGTGCCATCTTATGTAGAGCTTCTTTTGAACGTGCTGACAAAGTGAGGACATTATTTAAGCGATTAACGCCCATTTCCTTTGAGCAGTGTTTTGACGTTACCTCGCGAAGGATGAGGTGCACGTTTGATCCGCCAAAACAAAACGAGTTTAAGGCTGCTATTCGGGGTTTTCCTTTTTCCGTTATCCATGGTTCAGTGGTTTGTTGGACTACAAACTCGTTTTCTTCTAGCTTAAGTTTGGGATTCAGCACATTTATGTTAACAGTTGGCACATATTTTTTCTCTTTGATCATCAGAGCGACCTTGATCAGTCCAGCAAGACCGGAAGTAGATTCTGTATGATTGAGGTTTGACTTAACAGAACCAATCCTTAACTTACGTTTGGACGTTGCCGTTCGACTGCTGTAGGTATCAGCTATCGAGTCAATCTCTATCACGTCTCCAATTGCGGTACCAGTACCATGCGCCTCAAAGAAATCCACGTCTTCTGGATCCACTCCTGACCGTTCTAGAACCCTTCTAGATAGTTCAGCTTGCATCTTTGAACTCGGAGCAGTCATCGGTACAGCGTTTTGCCCATCG
>Ga0126338_10001604_pt1 | contig 14830 bp, 9 predicted proteins | sample OrbCmetagenome_2_FD_92529 | JGI IMG/M metagenome (GOLD analysis project Ga0126338, IMG submission 92529) | Coral microbial communities from Petempiche,Puerto Morelos, Mexico - Orbicella C C metagenome | ecosystem: Host-associated > Invertebrates > Cnidaria > Coral | place: Petempiche,Puerto...
ATTCGGCAAGATCGTTTCAAAATGTTTTTGACAAGTCCTCAAGGGTCTTAAGTCTTGTATTTCCAAGAAATTGAATTTTTCATGAACATCGCCATATTTTAGGGTACCATACCCCCTTAAGTTGGGAGGTATATCAAAACACTTAATGACAGTTCGCCTCGGGGAACTCAAGAAAGCGGCGGAATCGAGCCTAGGAACATTGAGGGTCTCGGGGAAAAAAACTCACTGTTTCCCTTGGAGCCAGTCATTTTATTAAGCACTTAAAAAAAGTGCTTAAAAATAAACCTTATTATATGGCTAGATCCGTGAGCGGGCAAGATGAATCAAATCCTGCGCTGTGATTGGCTACCCGAGCGAGCAAGAGGGAGCTATCTTGCCCGCTCGGGACTACCCACCGTGTCCCGCAGAAAAAAATTTCCCCGAAAGCCATATAATAAATCCTTTATTGACCAAGCTTGTTCGGCCAAGATGGCTGGATATTAGCCTCGTTCTTTTTTTGTGAGTTTATGGACCTCGACTCTGTCTCGGTCCATAAACACGCAGAAAAAGAACTTGACCAATATCCAGCCATCTTGACCTCACACTTGGTCAATAACCCATACATAAAGAAAGAAGAATGGTTAAGGATTAACAGGGATTGCAAACGACGAACTTGAAGCATTTAGGCTCAAGATACGCAAACCGTGACGTAGCTCCTTTAAACTGACTTTGAAAAGGAATAATAGAAATATTGCACTAGATTAGTACTCCGTTCAACCAACTGTCTGAACTATACGCCCACTGAAGGTTCCTTGTCACGTCTGACAACTACAGCGGTGAAAAGGAGCTACATACCAGCCAAACAACATAAGGCGCGGACATAGATCCTATGCGAGCTGCAGCGGAAGAGCTTCCCATGCCTATGTTCCTGAAATCAAAAAAATCTTTACTTGACACAGTTATTCCGTGAGCGCGCGGTTGGATGGGATAGAAAGCCAACGGGGCGCATCGCGCCGAGTTGGCTACTGAAGCATCTCATATACAACAAGCGCGAGTGGAATAATTGTTTTATTAGGAACGCCCCCAAAACAGTATAGAAGACTAAAATAAAATTAAAATTCCCCACAAAAATACGCGTACGCTTACCATATTTACAGAGCATGGTGTTATGGCTCATATACCACGATGGCTAAGCCAATGAAAACTCTTGAATTGCATTATCCAATGATCCAGTTTTTAATAACGATAAATATCATACGGTTATTATTCTCCCATTACTCCGAAGCCACCCAACTGTAGATGGTGCGTTACTTGAAAGAAAAAAATTGAAGCTCTAGAATTGGGCTTGAAAACAAAAAAGAAGACAGAAAGTAGAGGATGGCGCAGACTCGCAAGAGTTTTCCAAACAAAAGTCGGTCTTCGTAAATCCAACGTTAATTAGCTTCTTTAAAGCGTATGAATACCTTACAACAGTCGGAAAGAGTTCGCTTGAGTACACGTAGATTGAAGAGAATGCCATGTTGATGAAAAACTTGGCGAAACCCTGAGCCATGATGATATTTGCCACCATGAAACCTGAAGCACAAAATAATGTGTAATTTGTCATCACGAGCTGATCATCGAGCATCATCAAGGCTGGCACAACGTCGTATATTTAAAACAATATTTCGGCTGGCCAGACCAGCCTTCTTAAGGTTTAGATGTTGCTAAATCATAAAAATGAAATTACAATATTATATGATGGTGGATGTCGCAACACATATTTCGAAACTAAGAAAACGTTTGCAAACGCCCTTCATTATATACCTCCTTGATTCCTCGCATGGTTTCAGTTTGCATTGTATCCTACTCTATTAGTGTCAAAACCGTGACAACTAAATAGGACAGTTTCGATGAATTTCTTTTCCTCAACCTTGATATGATTTCTTTTGTTTTATTCTACGAAGCCTTGAGGTTAAAGGGTGGTAATGGGTGTCGGTGGTAGGCTGCGGCCCACCAAGTGCACCTGTCATAGCCGACTGGTAACGCAGGCCTACTGGATCTAAACGAGAACAACGTGAGGCAAGCATCCAACGACTTCGTAAATAGGTAGGGGTAAGGAATGGGACCATTCGCCCCCCGCCCCATTCCAGTAAAAAGTTATCAATTATATTGAAACCAAGAATTCCTCATAAAATGCAATGATATATGAGGAAAAGCACAACTGCCTTTATGACTCCATACAATGATTCCCTTCCCCCTGTATTTAATTTCGATTAAACTTTTGAATAAAGGAGTACCTGTGTTCTTCAAATCTCGCTGGAAAAGAACCGCAACCACGGAAACAATGAACGCCACCACCACCCCAAGAACAGTAGTTTTCTTCCGGCCAATCCTGAAACAAATCTTAGTTTAGTACAAATATGTATCTCGACTTGCATGTGATCTGTGAAAAATAAGACTGATTATCTTACACCATGTGCGTGCTAATAGCATTTCAGTTAAGTCCGAGAAAAATATCTTGCTTATATAAACAGTCAATGGTGAGAGTTTTGAAACAGTCACTTTTCAAGCCCTTCACTCACCTACGGCAAAGTACAATGCAAGTCCAGTTTGAAGGAATTTCTATGAGACTGGTCAAAAAGAACACTAAATAACGATTTCCGCCATACGTTCCTGAGCTGAATGAAACAGCATAATAAACCAGTGCTATTACTAACCTGTGAACAGAAAAAAAATCAATGTAAAGATGCTGAAAATGTGGCAAAAATGTCAAGCAAAGTATCTTAAAAGTGTTTGGATCGAGACATGTACGGTAAAAATGAAAATGGCAGAGTTTTTTCCATTTAATTTCTCGTTAATACTAAAATCCCTTTTCATGTCCCATTTGCAACAATTTTTTCGTACGCCTGGAATATAAAGCGACGAGCTGGATGATCAGCCAAAGGCAGCAAAAGAGTTTGCATTAAGGAGCCGTTACGTATAGTCGTTGACCGGAACCTGAACTCGCGGGTTGGGTGGAGGGGTTGTACTCTCTATAATGGAGAACACGGGGAGGCTTTGCCCCAAAGGATGTCTTTTTCTAGATTGGAGGTATATATGTTTAAGGGCAAGGATTTGGGCTTTGAAGTATAAAACGTACCCTGCAACGCCACCCTACCCCCTTGACTCCCGCGCCCCGGGCCTGAATTCAGAAAAAATTGTCAGCATTTACACTGAGCAGTCGACTACAGTTATGATCATTCAGTGTACAAATCAGGAAACAAATAAACGAATTATATGCAAACATTACCTCAGAGAAAGACAATGCGATAAAATACGGACTTACCAAGCGAAGCCGGATATAAGCGTTCTTTTCGTCATCTCCTTTGAGCTGAAAAGGTCCCGGAAGTCACCTTGTCTCTGGGTTGAGTTGGTTTCTTTCTCCTCCAGTTCTCCTGCGGGCATCACTTTCCGGTTAAACTCGGCCACCTTTGTAAGTTCTTCCATTGCCTTTTTGGGCTTGTTATGGGCGAGGAGCCAACGAGGTGATTCTGGTAAAAACCTGAGATCAAAAATTGTTCAAGAAGTAGAGATCCATATAGGTTTAGAAAATTTTCCTTATAAAAAGATCACACGAGGGCCACAGAGAGATTTAATTATTTAGTTGGTGAGTTTGTGAATCAATGCCCCGAAAAAGGCATCTTTTTTTACGCGATCGATGTAACGCAGTATCAACACAGTAGTGCTATGCTTAGAGATGAAATTGAATGATTTTGAAAATTTGCAGAACCTATCATTTGCTCACCACCAGAAGAAAATTTGCAAGAGGCCTGGGGCTGCTCCAGCGATGGACAGTGTGCGCCAGTCCCTTATAAAATAAGCGAACAATGCCACCAGCATCAGCGACAGAACCCAAAAGTACCATAGGGTAGTTCCGATCACGTGACGATGACGCTTGCCTACATACTCCATGAGCAAGACGTACATGGCTAGAGCTGAGCTACCTGTGAAAAGTAAAATCCAGTAATAGTAACATTTGGTCAGTGGTTATATTTCATTTGTTCTTTTAATATTGTTTCTTCGAAACTAACTTGCCTGTAGTTAGTAGATCAGTGAATTTGACCGCAGAGAGCATAGTTATAAAAGAGGGATGTGAGTAAGTAAAGGAATGAAAAGAATGAATAATTTACTTGTTATTCTTTGCCATCTGTTACCCGAGACCGTTGCGTTCTCAAAATCATTTTTATATGAAAGCCAAAACAAAAACATAGCAAAAATTGCAAAGTGCCACAGTCTACAGGATACAATTTACTTAAGCGCTAGTTTTACGCAGGACAAGACAAATGGATAGCGGTCGTACATGAAAGTTCGGCGACATGCGAGAAAGCAGAGAGAAACAGGTAAACTATACATTTTTTTTAATTTCTCTCTATTTTGTCTTTAGTTCGTCGAGATCGGAAGCTTAGCAAGAATTTAACCAGGCACGTGGGATATGAACAAGCCGAAAAGCAAGTTGATGGGGCTGGAGAAAGAAGAAAAATAACTCCTAACAAAACAATAAACGTCTGTGGACGGACTACTCGGTTACTCACCAACACAAACACCCACTAAGACTCTGATGAGCACATAAAACCAGTAAACGGGCGCAAACGATGCACCCAGTGCTAAAATGTTGCACAGCACAGAAAGGAAGTACACGAGAGGCTTGCGCCCGAATTTGTCAGATATTACACCACCAACAAGAACGCCAATCATGTAGCCCAAGAACATGACAGCTCTGGTCTGACAACGCCGAAACGTTACACACCAAGTCCCACTGCAAAGAAAATCAGTGGAAAGGATCAGAGCAGGGTAGGATCCTGTCGCGAATTGGGGTGAGGATTATCGTAGGTTTGAGACTGAAACGGGAAGTGCTGCCGAGGTTCAGCTCAAAAGAGAATTACAAGTCATTAATCAGTTCTTTCGCAAGCTCGTAGCGGCAGTTCTGTATAGTAGCCGCTCTGTAAAAGAATGGTTCGCACAATTGTATTTTATTAGTCCTAGGATCTGCATTTTAGAGAGGGTGAACTGGAGATTTTAAACCAAATGTACGCGGAGGAAAGTGAACTTTACCTCGGTCACAACTGAGTTGAAGTCACTGGTGTCAAACTCCCAATCATCTCGAGGAATGGAGCAGCGAAATTTGTAATTTTTGTCTCCCGGTTTAAAGATTCCTGTCAGATTACAAGCAGAACTGTTTTCTTTACATCGCCACGGTGGTTCAGCGCTGAGGAATGTTGGGACCATCATCTGAAAACCATCACCGAAGACCTTCATAAAACCGCAGATTAGGAGAAGTTTGTGTTGATATCGGCCATAACTGCCGATCTTCTCCATTACATCATCGATTATGAGACCCATGATTTTGGGTGAAGCACCTTCGTGGAAACAAACAAAAAGTCGACAGTTAACGAGGAGAAGTAAAAGATTTGTCAACAAGATTTCCTCGTTCGTCTAACTCTTACTGGCTGCTGTTTTTGGTTCCGGGGCACTCCCATATAAAAAGGACGGCGGGTGCTCGTCAGAAATTTTGAAAAAAAACACCCTAAGAGGTATCACAACCGCTTTTTTCACCCTAATAGGTACGACAAGCACCCCGTCCTATTTATATGGGAATCCCCCCCCGGGGGGGGGGGGTTTGGTGCTCCAAAAATTCAGATTTCGCAAACTAAAAAGAGTTAAATAAGTGTATTTATTGACTTGGTCGATTTGGATGATACTTCTAACTTCGTACAAGTTTATCCTCTAGCTCTTGTTGTGTTCATAGTTTATTCAGGGAAATGGCTAGAAAATTGGCAAAGTTCTTTGTTGTGTGTTTTTGATGGCTATTTTGGGGGTTGACCCTACTCAAAACCTGGCAAAGTATAAAAGGTGGTTGCGTGTGCTCATACAACCAGCCAATAGAAGAATGGCGACTATGAAATTCATGCATAGTCAATGAGCATAAAACAAAAGATGTAATTGTCAATGTAAATAATAAAGAAATAAAAAAGAATTGTTAAATTACAAAAAAAAAACATAAATCTTAGCCTGTTTGTTTGCTTCTTTGATGTTTACCGGCCTTCCTAAACATTTCCCTCTATAACTAGATTCTGTTCTAATGTAACAATTCAAATATAAGAACATGGATTTCAAAGAACCTGTTATACATTTATATATGCGTATATAGAAAAATCCAGGTTCTTATACGCGGGTTTTATTCTGGTTTTAAGAATAGTATCTGATCACCGAAGCACTGATTTATGTTATACTAACTGGAGTGCTTTTTAGGGAGAGAGAGAGAGATTGCCATCATATTAGGCAAACTAGACCTAACTGCATGGTATTTAGGCGGCTAACCCTTTTCAGGCTGCTTACAGCATTACTGTTCATTTAAGCTCGGCGGAGCAATTCCTGTCATTTAGTCCCTTGCTTTGCTAACCATTTCCTAACCATTCCATTACTGGGTTTGCAGAGTTAATACTGATATGGGTTACTGACCAAGCGTGAAGTCAAGATGGCGGGATATTGGCCAAGTTCTTTTTTGGGTGTTAATGAGACCGAGACGGAGTCAAGACAATATGATAATTCCTTTCTTGACCAAACAAGCTTGATCAATAAGGGATTTATTATAGGGAAAAGAACACCATTTTCTTGCAGGACACGGCGAGTAATCCAGAGCGGGCAAGATAGCACCATCTTGTCCGCTCGTCTAGCCGATCACAGCGCAGGATTTGGTTCATCTTGCCCGCTCACGGAGCTAGCCATATAACAAGAACTGTTTTATGTCTCTCAAATATGCAAATACGCCTTGGTCCTCTGATTTCGTGAGTTACATTTGCGTGCCACTAGATTAAAGTCTGGCTTAATCCTTATTTGCGTGTTTACTAACTGTGAACGAACTAAATTTTTAAATTCTGATTTTTTTTTTTATCATGTAGTCTTAAACACGGATTTCTCTAGGATCGGATACTTTACTTTTATTTTATTAGGTTTCACTCCACTTCTCCTGTGATATTTATTTTTACTTAAATATGTATTTATGCACCTTCTTAGCTCGCTCCAGCGATCAAATTTATGGAAGCAGAATGAAAGAATGAGCTCAAGGGACAAGATTTTCAGTGCACTGAATCAGTATTATAGCACAATATGTAGCATTTTGATCAAGATGGGCAGATGGGGAAACTTTCGCGAGACAACGTTTTCTCATATAAACAGTGTAGCTCGCCTATTGAACTACAGCAACCGCGCATGGCGTGCCGAATGTACACGTTACTGGCTAGATTTTAGGTCCTAAAGTACAAATAAGTATTATACGTGTATTACATGTCTAAAATTAATTACGTCAACGAGCCCACAGTTATTGAATGACTCAAGGAAACTCAAAGAAAGAGGGATTACTGCGCATTTGAATATATAACAAGGTCGCAGGGTCGACTTTGACTCGGCCAAAAGACAACTTTTTCTCATATAATTATAAACTCTCGATAAAGTTGCAGAGGACGGCTGTCTCTGGTAACCGAGTCCATATAAATATTGTCTTAGCCGGCCTAGCTATATGCCTCCTGAAAAAAAAAATGTATCTCTGCATGGCGATAGCGAACGTATTGTGTCTTGTGTCGCGCGTCTTGAATAATCACGCACGGTCGACTTTGACCCGGGTAAAAGACAACAAATGCTCGATAAAGTTGTAGGGGAACGTTGTCTCTGGTAACCGAGACCATCTATATAGGGTCTTAGCCGGTCTAGCTCTATGCCTCCTGCAAAAATTGTATTTTCGTGGTGTGACAGCAAACGAAGCACGTGCAAATTCCGATGCGCAGTATTAGCCAAACTGAGCCATACATTTAACTTCCCTATCTAAATTATTGCACTTTTTGAATTCTTCTCGTGTTCTTCCAGCATCCCGCGTGGTTTATCAGCCTATAAACCAGAAAAACTTGTAGTCTATTGCTTAACTAACCTATTCGTGCTAGGTTGTTTATCTGAACGCAGTGGCTATTCGTACGGCACCCGTGCGGTGACTTGTATTTGCTATTCGCATCCCTTACGAATAGCAAATACAAGTCGCCGCACGGGTGCCCTACGAATAGCCACTGCGTTCAAATAAACAACCTAGCACGAATAGGTTAGTTAAGCAATAGACTACAAGCGTTTCTGGTTTATAGGCTGATAGAAGAAATCAAATCCAATACTTACCAGATATGCGTGTCCGAGCTCAAACAAGCGCAACCAAATACAATAGGCAGACGGATATATAGGGCGATGGAGCCCGTTATGCAAAGCATGCCCCGTTTCCCTTTTTTTAGTCCATTGTCTTTTGGTCAGTTATGCAACTGAGGCAGTGAACTCCCTATAGACCGCCGCCAGCAGAACATTCACAGACTCATGCCAAGTTTCTTTTGTAGCGACGATCAATTTATTGTTGACGTGATAAGAGCAACGTGAAAAGAAAAAGCTGACAGTAAACTGATTACTTGTATTATTGAGTAAAAATCCGTTGCTTAGTCCTTACTTAGGGTGCGTTCCTTTAGGGTGATCTGGATCAGGATCAGTGATCCAAGATCATTCGGATCATAGTTGATCAACGGAACCGATGAATCCGTGATTAGAGCGGATTCATCGGTTCCTTTGATGCATGCACCATGATCCGAGTGATCTTGGATCACTGATCCTGATCCAGATCACCCTAAAGGAACGCACCCTTATATTATCATTCCCTGACTCAACCTTGATTGGTTCAGTGTCGGCTAATAACTCGACTGACTCTTTGCTTGACTGAGTTAAGTGGTGTACATGATTAGCTAACATTGATGTTCTTTGTCCAACATTACAAACGTCCGTCAAACTCCCTTAATTTTCTCCTTTGGGTGCCTATAAACTTGGTAACTACCGATTTGTGATCCTTATATTTAGGTGCAATTCTTAATTCAACAACGGAGATTCAGAGACACATTAATTTTCGAACATTTAAAAGCTGGTTCTGAACCCCTACCACAGAATAATATTTAAACTTGCTGATCACAATTCAGCAGTGAAATTATGAGGATCACTTAACTAATATTGAGTTATAAGCACTCAGAGCCGACATAAAGGTAAGTATGTTTCTAACGGTTTATTTATGTTTTCCTTTTTATTATCATTTAATTTGTTTTTATTCATCACGCTCACAAAAGGAAAAATTGAAACAACAATGATTCATGACAACAACAACATCCTGGGAAAAAGTATAGCGTGAACTTTTAATAATACTGTACTGGAAGCGACAACGCCGGACTACGCTTGATCAACATTTTTTTAACAACCAGTAGTAATCGTACATTAAAGAGTGCGTTCGAGTTTTGGTAGGTTTGGGTTCGATTCCTCGCTCGTGTCATGTTGATTAATTCACCTTCACATAGGTTTGGTATGTTAAAAAAGCAAAAATTCTATGAATAGGATTTTGTGCCTGAGCTGTTAGGTAGACGCCGGACGGTGAAATTGGTCTCCATCCAGCAGGAGCGAAAACAAATGAATTAATCGCAAAGCACGTGCATAACGAGAGGATTTGTTCTCATTTATACATGTATTACCTAATATTAGTTACGGCCGGTCAGTAAAAAACACGGACTTAGTCCGCAGTTCGCGTTTTATTCCTCAGTCGGTGTTTTATATATACCCAGTCCGTAATGCTTAGTCCGCGCTTTAAACCTAAGTCCGTGCTTTATACCCAGTCCGTAGTCCGCAGTCCGCCGTCCTCAGTCCATGTTTTATACTGACCGTGTAAATCGACACAAACGATGCCTGTTCCGTCGGTATGGGAGACGACGTTCTTTTATTATCAAAACTAGGACAATTATTTTGTTTACGAACATGACTTTGAATCGCCTTGGCTTTGGGAGAACAGCTACAGGGCATTTGCACTTCTGAAACAATGAAACGGAGGACATGTTTGTGTACCAAAGCAATCCTGTGGGACTCTTTTCCTAAACACTTTTCAATAAAGTTGACAGTTACTTGTGATAATACATTGTTCGTGGCTAGTCTTACGCAGTTCGTTTCGTCCCGGCCAAGGGGACTCATCAGAGACCTGTCTGCTTGGCAAACTCGTTGGGCATCGCGCCCAAAGTCCCGTTCGCTAACAGAATGATGACAGAAATCTCGCCTTATATCGCATAAAGATTCCCGACCGCACAAATTCACGAGTGAAAATTGACAATAAAGTTGACAGTCTTAGGCAGCTTGTTTAATTTGCGCACAGAAATCTAGGCTAGCGTACACATTTCCTCCTTTGATTTATTCAGCAGAAAGCAGCGCTGGGTTTGGTCGAATTAAAAGGAGAAGAGAGTACACAACACGCAGCCAAACCATAGCTTTCTGTTCGTACGAAAAGTCGTACACATTTCGTGAAGACATGTCTGCAAGGTTTTTATATGCCATTAACACCGTCAGACTTTGAACTTAAGGGTGGCTCAAAACAGTTTCCTACACTTCGATTTTGATGGGTCGTTATAAGCACTCTTTAGGACTTGATGCTACAATCATGGTATAAAAAAATTGCCCAATCATTGGTGAACACGTTATCATTTTCGTGACACAATGGGTTACCATAGCAACAGTATGACCTCCTAAAAACACCCTTAATTACAGCTTTAGGGGCTTATAATTCAAAAACGGCACGGTGAAATTTTTTTTACATTATCAACTTTTGGTAAGCATGAAAAGACGCAACTTTTGGCGAAGTTTAAAAAATTTCTGTTCTCAGCCACCTTAAATTTTCGAAAATTTAAGGTGGCTCTGGCCCTGGCGCACATTGTTGGGGAGGGTACTCACTATCTACAACAAAACAGATAGAGAGTAGCGAAGCCAATCAGCAAACAGCATTCATGCTAGAACACCAGTAGTTTTATACTAATAAACAATTAGATTATGAGCTCGAGATTTCTATCGCGTGATAGCTAACGAGGGCGCAGCCCGAGTCAACTATCACGCATAGAAATCGAGAGCGAATAATCTAATTGTTTTAGTATGAATCTACTAGTCGTTCAAAACTTCATCTAAATAAATCCTCTTCACAGAAACTTCGAAAACGCAAAGCGGCCGCCAGTTTGTTAACAAGCGGTCATAGCTACGCTACTCATTATCTACAACAGAATAGACAGTGAGTGGCTCAGTCAATCAGACAACGTCATTCGTGATAGAACGCTAGTAGATTTATGCTAATATTAAATAGAGGATATTAAACGGCGAAAAAATAAAATTCATATCTTGACGCTACCGTGTAATTTTCTTTTTATTATATAGATAAACTGACTACTAGCAGAAACAACCGTGAAAAATCGCAAAATGACGTCATCAATATCCATGGAAAATACGGTACTCGGGTCCCAGATGAAGTTTCGTATGACACAATGACAGAGTGGAGTTTCTTTATTAGCACCACATCAATTCGCATTAATCTAATTAGGTTGCCAGCAACTAATGCCTTCTTTGTTTCACAAATTCCTTTCTAATTTCATTACGGCAACAGAAGATTTAACACTCGTCTATTCTGTCTTGCCTCACACCTTTACTTTCTTATTTAGACGCGCCGTCAATCTGCTTGTGTCAGCGGTGACTATCCCGAATAGAATTCAACATCAAGGTGTGAGAAGAAAAAATGAAAAATAGTGCAATAGCTTTTTAACATTTTAACACAGCATGTTTGGCAAATTGCATAATCTAACTAAAAACATACGCGAACTCTCAAAAAAAATTCTACGGATCTTTGGAACTAGGCAGAAACGTGACTTCTTCAGTGGTTAACCATCGTCAAAGTTTGTAAATTTGAACTCAAATCAGTCGCAGTGCTTTCATGACACTTGTTGCCATAGCAACAGCGACCAATAGGAAGGAGTTCACGAGATGGCCACCTGATCCAGTAGTCTCCGGCTCTGGAAATAGAGAACATCATCACTGCAATGAGTGCAAGCAGAAAATGATTTTGCCTAAACCGGCCCCCACCCCACCCCGCCTCTATCACAACTGTTATGTTTTTACAAGAAATACTCTGACTATTCTTACCGCAGTCCTTGCTCGGGCGATACTCTTTGAGGTCTTCTGGCTTCTTTGATAGGATATCATCAAATTTCTTCACAGGTTGACTAGATTGATCCGCTGCAAAAATACGTAAAAAAAAATCTAAAACAAGACATTCCAGTGTATGGGACCATCTTCAGTTGTCAAGCAAGAATTAGAAGACTCCTGTGAAACGGAGCCTTTAGACCCCTCGAACAAAGCATACACTCGCTTCTTGGTTCAATGAAGGCGTTTAAAATTCTACATAATCTCCAGACTGCCATAAATTACACTACAAGCAGCAGTTCATAATAGCTGCAGACGGTATTTAGTTTTGTTTAATCATGTTGCAATTTGCAACATATTTATTTAGCCTGATTCAATCTTTCAAATTCTGAGAAGCGGGCAAAAGCCAGGTGAACGAGAAACATAAACTTTAGTCTGCGTGTAATTCCTGTTAGTGAATCAGCTATTCACAATCTCGTTTGAAGGGCAAGATACTAAGCGTAGTGGAAAAGTACCCTTCTTTGAAGACTGCCAGCAGTCTCTTTCTTTCCTAGCGTGAGACGACTTTCAAGCGTGCGATGATCGATCGTTTCTTTTCCTAATTTGCATAATCTTAACTCGGTCTCGCGCGCGCAGGATTTCAGGAACAAAAACTACTCCTAGTCTACCTTCTTAGCCTTATTTACAGCAGAGCTTTGGTACGTGTTAGGTCAACACAGAAAAGCAGCATTCTTAATGTTACCTCCCAAAGTCCATCCCCTAACGTCCTCGTTCGTGGGAGGTGGGCAACAGTGGAGTAGGGGACTGCCTGTCAGGAGGAAGTGCAGTAATCCTGGCAGGAACCCTGAACAAACTGGCAAATAGGGGCTCTGGCAGTACTGTTGGGGGTCAGTCACCCCCTCATTTTACAGAAGCTAACGCAGGAGAATCACAGTCGCACTGTGTGGATCGCCAGTAGACAGTAGTAGACAATATGGAAGCGAAAACCACAAAGAAACTCGCGTCTACAGCTATTGCCTGCTAATACGAAGCTTTTTCTACTGGGAATCTCTTTCTAGTCTACCAGAATGAGGTGCAATCTAACCCAAACGAGAAACGTTGTATGGAGAGTGTGTAAGGGAATTAAGGCTCACGAATACAGTACTGCACTACCACACGACTTGTCACATGCTTGCCAGTTTGATATTCCATAAATGATTACAGAAGGAGTAAACCACAGTGCTATTGGCGGGGAAGGGCGGAATTACCTTTGCCAATGATGCCAAACTTGACTATCAGACATCCCTCCTCGTCGCCCTTCTCTGTCCGAATGTTGAAAAGTCGCCACTTTGGAATTTCTAAGGCTTTAGACATGGTGTCGACAAAATGGGCACTGAAAAGGAATGAGCAAATTTGATAAATCACAAAGAGCCGTTTTTCGCACAGAAAATCTATTATGTCGGTTGCGGTCAGCGGTGTTCTAATGACTGTTGTAAGGTCGAACCAATTACAGGTGGAAACGCGAAGAATGCAATCATGATAAACGAAACAACTCGAAAAAACATGCAGCAGTGCTCAGCGCGGGAAACCATGCATCCGAGAATTTGCCTTCCTCCTGATTGCTTGCAAAGACTGCTTGTTTCCTCTGCCAGTACATAAGTATACGCGTTTCAGATACTGCACAGCCCACATTTCGATTTTGCTAATATGGTAGAATTTTAACTGTTGTACCAGCGCGCTCAGTTTTAATGCAACCTATGCAATGTAATATTTAATACCTCGTTGATGTTATATAATTTACCTGGAAAAGTCATTCTCTTTTTTGTACTCCAGGGATTTCTCTACAAACAGAGACGAGTCAGCCGTGATATTTGCGCAACCAAGACGACCATTTCGTCCAAGTTTATCGTTCACTGCGATGCCATGACCAACGACTGGTAAATAAAAAGACATATAATATAAAACGTACCGTAGCAACGTTTTGAGATCAGCAAGAGTAGCTATAAGCCTGTTTAACCACAAGGTGAAGGGTAACCCCTCCAAAGTTTGTTACGGAAAGTAGGCAGCTGGACAGGGCTCGGACAGTTTGATCGAGACGTTCAGCACGCCAATTATTTGGCTAAAGCACCTTTCATAAGGTGCAGGATGTACAAGCCTGAAAAGGCCAACGGCTCAATAATACGTTCAAGGCCGCGTTTATCTGGTCTGAGACAAAGATAGTGTCAAAAAGAAGCCAAGACAGAAAGAAAGAAAAAAGAATTTGTTTGTTAGAGTATTATCATTACCAGAGTTTCTGCCGAATAATGGAAGGTTGACATCATTGAAGAACTGCCGGCGACCGCCCACCGTAAAAGTATTGTGTTTACCAGATAAGTCTCCTGATTCACAACGAAGCATGTTAGTTGGTCTGCAGGCGGTGGAGTAACTTCCCTAAATAGGCAGAAAGATGCGAAATCAAATATGTAATAAGAAAAGTTAATACATGACTAGAGCTTCTTAAAAATATACTACAAAGCGCGGTAATTAATTGTCAATGTAAACGCCCAGCTGGCTGGAGAAACATGGAAAGCAAAATGTCAACCGGAGTGATAAATTCACCAAAACTATAAGCTTAAAATCATTCGCTCGACCTCTGTTGTGTGTTACTCGCAGGGGCGGGGCAGAAGACTCCTGAAATTTTTGTACTGGATCATCCAACAAAAAGTGACGTCACATCCGGTTTAAACGGTGCCGCGCAGCTCGTTTCACAAAGCGAAAAAATGGCATTTCGATTGGGGAAGATTTTCTTCTCTTTGTAAACCGTCAGGTCCGTGTCCTTCCATACTGAGGATAGAAATATCGTGAAGGCACA
>Ga0126338_10001605_pt1 | contig 14807 bp, 9 predicted proteins | sample OrbCmetagenome_2_FD_92529 | JGI IMG/M metagenome (GOLD analysis project Ga0126338, IMG submission 92529) | Coral microbial communities from Petempiche,Puerto Morelos, Mexico - Orbicella C C metagenome | ecosystem: Host-associated > Invertebrates > Cnidaria > Coral | place: Petempiche,Puerto...
AACAACAACAACAACAACAACAACAAACACGAAAAACAAACAAACAAGAGAATCACCTTGGACGGAATTGTAACATGTCTTAACAAGAGTTAAATTTGTCAGCGCTCTCAGTCATCCAAGGGCCAAGCTTTACTCACCGTTGCAATACAGAATGTACCAGCTGGCATCATGACTAAAGCTTGCAGAAAAATATTTGCAATAGCCATCTGGAAAAGAAATGCACAATGACTGTCTGTATTCGCTCATGAGATTAATAAGCTACCTTATGTTTCATCATTTAATTTGATCGCAGTTCTGTGCCTTCTGACTGTATCATTTTTCGTGCATTCTCTCAAAAGCCACACACGAAAAGACTTTTCTTTGATCATGGCAGAAAACTACAGACATTTAATCTCGGCTCGATCAACCTCAGTTTGAGAATAAGCCGTTCAAACGCTACACGTATTTCATGATTCTTTAAATGTCGTATCCAGGCACACTGAACGTATCACTTACTTTCGGCCCAAGGCAGTGAGCACGTGAGGCATTCTTTTTCTTTTGTCTTTACATTTACTCTGTTAAAAATAGGGCAAACAAGCTACTTTGTTTTATACTGTTTGTTTAACAAACAGATTCCATTTTGCCGTGCTTCTGTTCAGTAATAGGTCGCAGGTGACGTCAAAATGTGGTAAGAACAAAAAAGTGGCACACGAGGGGATAGCCGAGTGCATCACTGATGTTCTTACCACATTTTGACGTCATCTGTGATCTATTACTGAACAGACGCAGGGCAACATGAGATCTACTTGTTTATACATCAGTAAAGAAAAAAGTAATGTTAATAACGTCATCTTTCGTCTGTGTAAGAACCAGTCAAAGTGGAAGAATAATTCGACATATTATATAAATACTTTCGGAGGAATTCTGTTGCCCTTTGAAAGACAAATGTAACAAAATAAGCTAGAGTTTTGGATCAGAAAAATGATATTGAACTGTCCACATCTTTTCGCATTAACAGTCCTGTTAACTTAAACTCGTCATTACTCTTCAAACAAGGACAAATGCCTACTACAGGTCTAGTAAGTAGACGGAGGATCGGGACATGATTCCTCTGACCCAAGGTAGGACTGTAAACATCGCACATAAACAGGTCTGTGGGATGTAGTGATGACTAAAATTACAGCAAAACAAACCGGCCAACCACACCTGTAAATATGTCTTTCTCTTGGTGACGTCTCTGTACTTAGAAAATACCTGATAGATGAAACAAAAAACGTTATGGAAAGTCCCATTTCTACGCCGGTGGTACAGACCCATTTCTGTGTGTTCAACTTTCATTTCTTTCTTTCAAAAATGTTTTCATTACTCAATTAAGTTCTTGGGTTGCCTATGACAAGACATATTGAAGCAGATAGGTGCTTTACTTCTGGGCCAGCTTCACCTCAGCTTAACGCACGGCCGTACCGTACGTTAATATGTCAGCTTCAGGCTGTGTCAGCTTCAAAGACCTTCGACAACATTCAAAGTACAACGTAAAGTTAGTTGGCCAACTTTAAGGAGATTTAAGCCATCTTTAATGTTCCGTAGAATCTCGGTTTTCATGCTGTGTCGAGTCTACAAAAAGTCCTAAACATCAGGGATCATGTACAATTACAAATGAGAAGGTTTAATTTGAATAAGGCCATAACTTACACTGTCTCAATTTCTCTCTTAAACGCCAAAATCTGCACTACTTCCCACGTACCAGAAGTGAGAAATGTGATGCTATCTTTGCCTGGCGACTGTGAAGATAATTACAATGGAGGAAACGTTACTAAACACTAAATTTCGGTAATGAACCCTATGCGTATTATAATAGACTTTCAGAAAAGTCCTTCGTCTTTTTTATTCATTATCCGCCGGCTCGCGCGACTTCGTCATTCACTCGACACGGAGCCCACTATCCCAGCAAGTAAGCGCCTAATAAGTCAAACTTTCGTACTTACAGGGACCATGACTTTGGCCAGGTGAATAAAATCTCCTTGTTCTCCTTGAGACGACGGTACAAGAGTCAAGTAATACGATCCGTCTTTTGCGAACCAAGGGCTTGGAGGCTGTGGACATAAATAAAAGTTTTACCAGTCCTAATCTCCATTGATCGAAATTTCAATTCTCTTTTCTAATTGCCACACAGTTCTTGTAATGTTAGTTCAGGCGAGATTGTAGTGGTACAAGAAAACAATGTCTCTTAGTTGATGAACTGAAAACATTTCACATTTATTAGCTGCTGTTCAGTGCTCTCGTTTCATCTTACTTCTGACTGATGGTATATCACATTGAATATTTCTAGCTTAATGGTTTATGGGTATCACCAAAAAAGGGTCAGTTAAATGTCATAACAAGTCCGCTAAATTGATTAAAAAAAGAATAAAAGAAACCATTAACACAACAACAACAACAGCAGGAAAAGTCGAAAAGCTTACTAATAACCTCGTCTCTTGGGTCTTCTTTACTTTTTAAAATGTTGGCGGACGGGCGACAAGCCGCCATGTTTAAAATCGTCGAGGAGAAGACCCTGGGGTGGAGGTTGGCTCACTAACAGACTTACCAAGTACGACTTAGTATTCACCCAGCCGTTTGCGACCTGCAGTTTTTGATTCTAGAAGAACAGAAACAAATAAACAATAAGGACAGAGCGGAAAATAATTATTACGCTATCAGACAAGTACAAGGGTAAAAAGGCCGGGCATGCGATTCGAAACTCCACAGTCAAACGTTTGACTGTAGTTTCCTGGAGTCTGGAGGGAAAGGACGACTTGTTGTTACAGTTAAATATCTAAAACGGTCACCATGGAGCATAACTGACTGAGAGATGGCTGTTAGTGGAGGTTCTCCATTTCTTTTTGGACACAGAAAACAATCGATGTCCGCTGCTCTCTAGAGCCTGATGTGTGAGCGTGGGTTCAATCCCCCAGCTCTGTTGATGATAAAGTTCTTACCTCAGTGCAGTTCCCGGATGTTGCGTCACAGATGGATGCAACAGATGTATCCTGTATCCGGTTTAACCACCAAACCAATACGTTACTGTTTGACGCCCATGCCACGTTAGTGTAATAATGCTCACTGTGGAGCGAAAGAAAGGGAAATGCAAACATGTGTTATTATAAAAAAAAGAGTTCAATTTAATGGAGCAGTTTTCTATTGAGTGTCGCAAAACCAAGACCAAAGTTATCACTCTAGCCAATCAGAAAGGACACAGACAATCCAATAAACTAATCAAAACTGTACGTAAATATATGTAGCTGACGCGAAGCGCGGGAAAACGTGTGCGAACGAGTCGGACGCCACGATTGGTTCTTGCTTTACAGTCCTTTTTACTTCCTAAGATGGTACTTCGACCAAACACGGGAAAATTTCTTGAGAGCACGTGCTTTACTTTTTAAGTAAAGGCAAGGTAAAAGGTAAAGTCTGCATACGAGCCAAGTGGCCCACCAGGCCGGAGCTTATCCCGGTCTCTGTAGCATGAAGCGACTAGGAGTATTTCTACTTCTCCCTGGATAAGGTGCTAGTCCATCGCAGGGTTACCCCCAGCATTAAGTTCACCGGTACCCATTTATACACCTGGGTGGAGAGAGGCACTGTGAGAGTAAAGTGTCTTGCCCAAGAACACAACACAGTGTTCCCAGCCAGGGCTCGAACCCGGACCGCTCGATCCGGAGACGAGCGCACAAACCATGAGGCCACCTCACCTCCCACTTTTTAAGTAAAGCTTATCACAAAAATTCACTTACATGTCTTTAAACTCCTCTGGCGGCTTAAGGTCTGTTGTAGGTGGAACCTTGTTCGTATCCGATGGCAGATTTTCCAAGTCCACCATTTTGACTTTAACGACAGGATTAGGGGAGCCCGGCTTGGGGTAAGCTATCTTCTTAACAGTGGTGTAGATGTCGGCGTTCTCACCGTACCACATGTACGGGAACCACTTCACTTGAGTGTCGTTTGATTGCGCGAAAACAAGGTATCGACCATCTGGGGAAAACCACATGGCTTTATTTGTAAGCGTCACGTCCTCTGCAAATAGATTTCGACTTGGTTTTAGTCAAGATGGAACAAGCACTGAACGGTGGGTCGAACTCTTTAAGGCTTTTGCGCGACTTTATGTTGTGTCCCTATAGCTAGGCAAGACACTCTCAGAGTGCCTTTCTCCACTCAGGTGTATATGAATGGGTATCAGCAAGATCACTTTGATAATCTCTTGGTATCAGCGAATTTACTACTGTGGGGGAGGAGGGTGGTGGTGGTAACGCTGTGATGGAGTAGCATCTTATCCGGGGGGGGGAGTAGTTATGCTACGAAAACTTCAGTTTTGCCCCAGCTGTGTGGTCGCCTGGACTGTAAGGGAATAATTTGAAAATAACGCTGTTTTCTGACAGTAAACAGCGCCTCGCACAGTTCCATTTACCAGGAAAAAGAAGAGGATTGTGAAAGCCATCTTAAGTCGTGCAGCGTGAACGAAGAGCCTTGTAATGCTTTAATATCTTCCAGACTTTGCCGTAAGGTAGCCGTGTAAATTTCGACTCAGTGGCCTGGGGCGTATCTGAAAAGGTCACGTGTTACTTACGTACCTTCATAGACCCAATCAGGGACGCCGTTGAATAACTCGTTTTCTTTTCCGTTATCAGTGATCGTGTGAAGGCTTCCTTCAATTCTGTCCAACCAATAGATGTTATTGTCTTGAACCAATCCCTATCAGTAAAACCAAATCAAAAAGTAAGTAAAGCCAGACAAGAGAGAGCCCACGCGAACGTTCTTGTGGTTTTTTTTTTTTTGGAGTCACTGGTCGACAAATGTCTTTACAAACTCTTCCTCAACCAGCCGCCATTTTGAATGCGTTCTCCGAGAAGACTACGGGAGGGAGTTGAAACAAGTTTCCTTGCTATAAATGGGATGAACTCGAAGAGATTAAAGTGTTATAGAGCAGGGTAACTTAAAGCAAGTTAACTTGCTATTGACTTGAAGGTTATTTGCACATCACAAAAGATGACCTTTAGTTCTTAATGACAGTAAGCTTACTATTGAAGTGCCTTTGTTGCCCCATAAAGCCAGCTGAATCTGCTTCTTTGGATTAGGTGGCATGATCCGAAAGGTCGTTCTGGAAAGAAAAAGCAAATGGGAATAGGTTGGTTGGTTTCTCGAACGCATACAGATTTTTCGAGTGAAAGCTAAGAAATCAGGACCCTGAAGGTTTTCCTCAATTTTTGTTTCGATTGAGCAGATAAATCAAACAGAAGAGACAGTGTTGCATCACATTCCAAACACCGAGAAGAGATCTGAGAATGTGATGTGTGGCTCAGTATTTTGATGAACGTCTAGGTGTTTGGAGATGTGAGGCAACACTGTCTCGCGTGTTTGATATATGACTAGAAAGCTTTAAACTACACTAGATTGAACGCTAAATTGCACATCCCCAAATTGTTTGTTTTGAAGAAAGAGGCACAAAAAAAGAACTAAAAAAACACGTTTGTTTACTCACCCATTTTCCAGGTAGTGCGCGTAATAATCTGCAAAGAATGATCTGCGGTACAACTGTAAACAAAAATTTGATAAGTACAGTATTTTAACCCGCTCGATTCAAATATAATACTCGAAATAATATTTTCTTACTACCGAATTACTGCTTTTCAAAGGTCACTTCAACTTCCTCTTGTTGACGATTTTCTATATTCTTATCACCTGTCTGCTTGATACTATATGAATATAGAAAAGAGAAATGGGACGTTGATCATTTTTGTTTTGGAAATAAGAGGATTCTGGTCAGTCCTTCACCATCCTAACCGCGTCCAATCTTGACGTAACCCTACAGAAATCCGTTTAATGTTACTGATTGGTAGTCACTCGCACGTGGAAAATCGTAACCTAGCGACAACCAATCGGAGCACTCCACAGATCTGTTTATTGTAGAATCTCAGGCATCTCTTGAGAGAGGAGGAAAAATAGAGAACGTGACAAGAGACACTAGAAAATCACGCGGTCTTTACTTTCCAAACATTTCCTTCGATCGCAGCTACACGTTCAAGGGGCGGTGACATGAAGAAAAGAAGCGTGACATCTTACAGGGTGTTACCTTTTTCTTGTTGGAAGCCAACAGAACCCATTTTTCGTCAGGCGACATCCAGTAGGAAGACACATTGAAATCATCCTACAAGGAGGTATGAAGTTAATAAAGTTTCTTCATTATATTTACCTAGGCAACAATGCCACAAGGCACACACGCGTAATCTCGTTCCCAGATCTGGGAATGAGATTACCCGTCTGTACCTTGCGGCATTGTTGCCTAGGTAAATATACAAGAGATCTGGGAACGAGATTAACACAGGGGCTAACACGGCGCTAACCCTCTACACAAACGTCCTTATGGCACGTCACACAATCTTTGCGTGACGAGCCATAGGAGGAGGAGACACGAGGCTAACAGGGTGGAAGTTAACCTGAATTTTTTACACATAGCGATACGCGACAATTTTATGAGGCGTGAACGCTTTGTGTGACCACGCTCCATGTCTCCCAAAACGGCTGAAAATTGGGCCCACTAGCTAGCCTGTCTACACCCTCAGACGGGCAATCACCAATGACCCTCGTGTCATTACATTGGGAGCGTGACGAAAAGGAAGAAATGAATTAGTTACCATGATGTCTTGAGAAACAGGAAAATTCCTGGTCGTGTTCTTGGCAAGATCGGTAACAGTAAGGTTTCCGTTAGAATATCTGAGATACTCGGTATCTGTGGAAGCAAACATAAGCGAATCAACTTTATAAAAAGGACAAACTCGTTAGTTTTTCTTTAAAACCAAAACGTTGCGTTTCCATCGAAATCCAATGCCGCGTCCACTGAAAGGCCATGTTCCAGACTCTCACAAAACCGTGACGCTTTTAGTTTCTCGCTTTCTCGAAACTTGAGCTTAGAACCGCCTCTGACATAAACTGTAATCAATTCCAGCTCTAAGCTTTCATTCTGTGTCGGAATTTCGTCATCGCAATTGTGAGAGCCTAACTGGATAATGTCGCCATCTTGGGTTTGTTCACGGTACTGAGGTAGCCTCTTTCAGGCTTTCAGTTAGTTGGGGTGCAGCGCCAAAAAATGGCGGAGCGAAACAAAGGGAGAGAGAGTTTTCCGCGCTGCACCCAACTTACTGAACGCCTGGAAGCGGGAGGCCTCGATTATCAACCGCTATTCGAACAAGGAGCCCGCGCTCCTCCCGCGAACGTAGGAACCTGCGTAGACTGGACTCGAATGAGAGGAGAAAATCGAGCCTAGGAAGCGGGTGAGGCCAATACTTAAGGGACGTGGTAACGTATTACATTGGCTTAAAGAAAGAACATGCATGATAGAAAATCTTGAAGTGAACTGTCAACTCCCTTGAATACAGAAGTCATCCGTGAAGAGCCATTTTGGTTTAAGACTATTTCTTCCCCGCATTTTTGCAATAATGTGTACTTATTATTTAACCTACAAAGTAACTAGGTTTTACTACAAACAAGCTCCAGTTTGTCGTGCTTTTTCTATCGTATTTATTAAATCCATAGGAAAATTGGAGAAGATTCTCACGTATACAACAAACGCGCCGCTTTCACGTAAAATTGGCAAACGGCAGACAGTAAATATTTACCTTGTTTAACTCATCATACCTGACATCCAGCGAACAGAATAAGTAGAGTAAGAGTATTTGCCATTGAAGATGTCGTCAAATCCGTACAACTTCCCAGAAGTTTCCTGTTTACCTGCAGATGGCCACACGCATCATTTCAATAAACCCTCATTTTCAAAACAGTTGTTCTCATTTAATTTTCAACATGTGTTTCTCGTCTCAGACCTCAGCAAGATCGCAGATTAACCGCATCCTGCCCTCGTACCCGTTGCGTGAGGCGCGGAACGGGGAATGCGCAAGTGTAGCCAACCGCGGAACAAACGCGGTTATACAATAAGCTTGGTCGCACGTTGTTAGTGCACGAGTTTGAAAACTATAAACTTCTGAGATTAACCCTTTGTACTAAAGAAGTACAATAAAAAAGCGTGAAACATAAGGGTAAAGCGGCCCATTGAAATGTTTGTTACATAGTGATATAGCGGTGTACAGTGCTTTGCGTTACGTTTCTGCGAAAAGTGCGCATATGTGTTAGAGTGCTTTGGCTCCAAAGGTTCTCAGTTTTATGTGAACCACGAAGTGGAGAAAAAGAGTCGTTCACTTTCGTAGCCAAAAGAAGAATGCAAACTTCTGGGATTATACATAAAGCAAGATTCGGCTGAAGATAAGCCATTGAGCGGTACATGTGATACGCTGTTTACTTAAGAGGCGCTTTAGTATGGCACAGAGCGCTTGCTTTCGTTTATTTATTATATTTAACCTACTTGACAAAGGAAATCGTTCGTAAAATGTAAATACACTACGCAAGAATGTAGCCGAGAGGCGCGAAAGAGCCATTGGTTGCGGCCACTCAAAAAAGACTGAAAACTGTTACACTATTATGCAAATTGACCTTTTGACGTCACTGTTGTCTAGCTTTTGTCAGAAACTCTTTGTATTTTTAATACCATGCCTATTGTGCTTATTATTTTCATTTTAAGCAACTGACGCCTTTGTTCTTTTTTTGAAACTACCAAATAATGAGGTGAACAGAGAATGATCGTGATAATTGACTTCAAATACATCAGAAATTTGAATCATATCTTAGGCTAAAATTTTCGCCATTCATAAGCCTCTTACAGCAAGTCTACTTAGAATGTCTAAGGAAAGGTCTTCGTAAGCACAAGCAAAGATCACCAGGAAAGAACCCTGGTTAAATTTTGATTCACATGCACAAACGTCTGCTGGTCGCGAGGGTTAGACCTTACTCCCCCTGAAAAGAAAGTATCACAGGCGAGATTCGGGGGAACGAAAAGCCCATGAAGTGGGCTCCTGGGTGGCAAGGGGTTTCTTTGGTTAACATGCGCTGCTGTTGAGCATGTTCGGATGTCTTTGCTGTGTTAGCTGCATTATCAAAGACTGGAAAATCAACATTCTTTTGGCCTGCTACAGCGGGCATATGAGTTTGATGGACCCAGAGAAATCCTTCCAAATCAAATCCCTTCCCCGGGAAGAGATAAGCTTACCTTTTGTTGTCAGTCCCTTCCCTTCCTTGGAGAGAACGATGGCTAAAATAATTGCAACTGCTACCAGAAAACTCACCACAATCAGTGGTATTCCAATCTTTGTAAACTGCGAACTAGTGCGCATTTTGATGAGGAAAATAAACGAACTTAGCTCGACCGATCGACTCACAGATGCTCCAGCTGGAGCTCTCGTCTGTCTGTGACGTAAAATGTGATAACTCCGTCATTACTGAAACAAACGATATCCGGTCGTATGACCTTTGACTCCATCATGCTGGTAGTGACTGTTGTAGATGCGATTATCCTGTACCAAATTGGTGATGGGAACTGCAGTACAGTGTGCCAGAAAATAATCAATCGAAGAAAAAAAGCAAAAAATAATACTAAAATAAAATAAAAATAAATAAATAAATAGCACTTCTTTTTCAATCAGATGTAGAAGTATTTGGTTAGCCTGCACACCTCGCTCGAGCCGAAAGATAGTTTAAAACACAAGTCTCGCGCCGAAGTCACGCAACGGGATGTGGAGCGTTGCGTGACTCCGACACGAAAATCCCTTCCCGTTTGCCCAGCTTTACGACTTCTACGCAGGTTAGATCTTGACGCAGTGAAGGGTTTTTTAGTCTGTCCTGAGACCTATTTTGTCTTGAATTTGTCGAAATCGCAATTCGGGGTATGGGGAATGAGCCAACGAGGACGGGAAACAAGCCAAAACGAACGGGGTGGGGCAAGAAAAAAAAAAAACCGGAAGCGATCCCATGTGAAAAGGTGGGGGTTGCAAGTCGGAAACTTTGAAGCAATCCCCTAATGGAGACCAATTTGGGCGCAACTGGAGCTTTATTTGACCCCTATAAAAAGAAACCACTTTAAAACGAATATGACAGTGTTTTTTCTTGTTTGTGTTTTTTTTTAGTGCAACCCTAAAAGATACCTGTCGTTTTGTCACAAACATCGCAACTGAGACAAAAATCCAAGATTTTACACCCCTACCCCCATCATTTACACCCCTGACAAGTATCCCTGACCTTTGAGTTTTTCTTGAAACCAGAGTATAATTTCGTAAAACTCCAGGTAGCTTGCAAAAGATTTTTGCCACGTAGTTCAAGATGTGAGACTGAATACATACTCAACAAGAAATTTAATTTACTATATTCTCAGACGTTCTACTGTACATTTATTGTGGACTCAAAGTGAGAGTTAACATTTGAATTTATATGCCTGCCCTGTTCAAAATATCTTCCCCCACCCCCACAACTATTATTTCAGCTCTTCCAAGTAATAAGTCATTCTCTGCATGATATGGGGTAGCCTGTTATACAGATGCTCTGTGGGATTGTCACACAATCTTCCTTCCATGTTTGTGGGGAAGGAAGATTGCGTGACGAGCCCAAAGCCTACCTGCGTAGGAGGCTAGATATAGAACGAAGAGAAAAATCGGGACTAAAACTGAAAAACATTGAAATTTCTAAATTTTTAGGGCTGATAAGCTTGCGGTAATGAATGTTTAAGTCTGAGACTCATTAAGGCACCAAGACACTTGTTTCAAATTGGACCACTTTAACGATGTCACACAATATCACTTTTTTAAAAAAAACACATATACAAAACACCACTGAAGATCAATAATTATTATTTATCTTTGCAAATTTAGTAGATAAACAAGGACTATGTGACTCACTTCAAAAGGGATTTCAAGATTTTGAGATCAACAGTATTTGTAGTTACATGTACTTATTTTTTTATTATATCATTAGGTAAGAATTATATTAATGAATTAATATTATTACATACTCTATGATTTTGATTTTGATATTTTTTCATTGATACCTTTATTTTTCCTTGAAGATATTAGCTCTGTCTGGCTACCCCAAAAATAAGAGCAAATTAAAATAAAGTTTGTGTATGTATGCACCAAAGGTTTCTGCGATCCACTATTTTCTAGACACCATTTGTCACCCTTATACATTGCCCACCTGTACCTCTGTCACCTATATCACCCCTTCAGGTGGGGGTTGTGTTCACTGGCAACCATGGCACCAACACAAGTCAGGCACATCTTACTAATAAATAACCTTTTCATTATTTACTTAAGAAACTCATGCAGAAGAACAGTAGCTGTCAAAATGGTGCAAAGAATTGAGGTCATTGTGCTTGCTTTTGACCACCACTGATCACTTTCTGCAAATTTCTTGGGCATTAAAGCATCTTCAACACCACTGCTGAGATCAGATTTGTCCCTGATGCACATGGCTAATTTCTCTAACTCCTCTGCAGTTCTTTCTTCATGTTGAAGAACAGAGCTGTCAAGTTTCTCCAGGTACTGCTTTAGTGTCTGAAAATCTCCTTGTGTTTTGTACTGATTGATTTTCATAACCTCGATGACTGAGTCAATTCTTGATGTAAGGCTTTTTGTCATGTCAGCAATGTTTCCTTGGTGTTGGTTTGGTCCTTGGTTTTGAGTTACCGAAGATTGTCCACTTGCAAAGCTCTTAGCATATACAGGAGGCTGAATATGGATTCCAAACTCCTTGAGAGGATCAGAGGCTGAATTCAGAGTAACAAAGTTCAAGACACTTCCCAATTCTTCAAGCTTTTGTTCCAGTAATTTACTTTGTGTAGAGAAAGATTCCTTAAGCTCACTAGCTTGTGAACCCATTTGATTATCTTGTGCTTTTACTAGATCTGTAAGCTCATCAGTCTTTTGCATTAATGTGATTCCTGTTTCCTTAATGGAGTTTTTGATCTGCTTCAAGCGGATGTAGTTCACTATGGAGGAACCTAGGATTCCTGGAAAAGACAATTGAAAGCAATAATATTTGCATTGATTGGATTTCACACCTTACTTTAGATGACTGCACACAGTCACAAAAAAACAACCCCTCCACTTTGAAGCATTCCTACCATATTGTAATAATATCAGGGGCAGATCTAGGGGGAGGGTGCAGGAGGTCCATGCCCCTCCCTGAGATGACATTTGGCTTTCTAATATAACTGGTATTCTGCAAAAAACCTCAGTTGTGTCATTCCTTAGTGGTGCATCCCCTCCTAAGAAAAATCCTAGATCCACCCCTGGTTGAATATTATGTAAATACGTAAGGTTTGAGGGAATATTTTCAACACAAAAATTAGTGAAATTAATAAATGACCTTTTAGCATTTTGTTTAACCATTTTTTGAAACAATTTGAATGGTTAAACATTTTGCTAGCCCCCCTGGTCACCCCTTCCACCCCCCCCCCCCCCACCCCACCTAGTAACTAGCAGGTATGAAATCTAAAATTCTCATGGTTCCACTCTACAGCATGACCATATGCAGCACATGGTCCGAAGATGCTGAAGTAAAAATATCACACCTCCCAAAGAAAATGGGAATTTAAGGCTGAAGTTCTTACCAAGTGCTGCACCACCAACAGAGCCAATCACAGACCAGTGCTTAGTCCTCTCCGCTCTAGCTCTCTCTCTTTCATGAGAATCCCTAACAGCTCCAGACAGAAGCGCAAATTGATCTCTCTCCAAAGCTTCCAAATGTTCATATTCGCTCTTAATCCTTTTCTCTTCAACCAGAATCCGATGCTCCTCTGTCGCTAAAGCTAGATAACGTTCGTCATCACGAGGAATTCGGTCCAATTTACGGCGCACATCTTTTAGCTTCTCCTGAACAGAGCTTAGTGAGGACCTTGCTGATTGGACCTGACCTCGAGTTGTCATGAATTCGTTCTCTGCTTTCTTGACGCTCGTCTGAGCTTCTTGCACATCGGAAATCCCCACTAGATCTTCGAAAGCTTGAACAAAGCCACCAAGCTTCTCATAAGAGTATCGAAGTACGTTTTCACTCTTCACATACATGACATTCGAAGCTCTAGAAAACCACTTTCCCGGGAATTTCTGGTCACGAGATTTTGTTCCGTGAAGCAGGCGGCACCATATTTGCCATTCCTTAGTCCTTGCTCCGTTTTGAAAGCAACAGCTTTTTTGAAGAAGTGCTCTAGTAACTATTATCATTATTATTTTTTGTTTGCGTTAAAATGGTAAAGAAATACTCAGTGTTTTACTTCCCGATAGGTTAGAACGCGCCGGGCCGCCATGTTTGCCCACACTTTCCGAGAGGGGCTTGGGAAAGAAAAGGATAATTTTGGTAGGGCAGGGTGGGAAAGAAAGCTTTTGGAGAAGTTAGCTGAGGTGTTTTTGAGGTCCATGGCTTAGCTTTTAGATTCCTCTGAGGAAAATCGATTCTTTTGCTAAGGTTTTATGTCAACCACTGTGTTAGTAAGCAGGACTTTGAACAGTTGACCCTGTACCGTCACCCTACCCCGATGAGGATCTATGCGAGAGAGCAACCTGGAAACAAATATAGACTCGGAAAATAAATATGGCGATGCAAAGTTTTCGTCGAGCAACGCGGTGTTTCAATTTGTACTATCGTTCTTCGACAAATTGCCACTTCTATGGACTTCACCAAAGAACTTTCAGTCACGCTGGAGTTGTTGGAACTGTTTATAATCGACTGGATTGCCGTCAAGCAAACTTTTCAACCTCTTCAATTAATGGGACGAGATCCGGCGATTCGCGGATTCAAAAATTTCGTAAAGTTATTAACTCATTTGTCTCAGGAAGCAAGCAGTTAGGAAAGGATGTAAAGTTAATGTTTGAGATACAGAGGAAGCTGAAAAATAATGCTTTCAACTGGGACAGTTTAAAAACAGAGGAAATTATCCATTTACATCAGGTAAAAAATATGAGTGCTCTGTAATGTTTAAAACATTTTATTCCCATCGGTCCCCTGGGAGACTCCTGTAAAATGACGGAAATTCCTTCAAGAAAACTGTGTTAGTAATGTAAAAGACCCCTAAGAGCTACCAGAATCCTTTTATTGGATATGGCTGAAGCTCATATTTACCACCGACGGAAACTAGTTCCAAGACATCACTGGCCAGAAAAGAGCCAGCTCCCATATAAGTTAATTAAGGGATAGACAAACCATTTAACTTTTGAGGGAGCGGTTGGCTGATTTAAAAAAAGAATTCTCCAAGCATACTTGTAGGTGAGGTAATGGCAAATTCTGTATACAAGCCAAGTGGTCCATCAGGCTCAAGCTTATCCTAGTTTCCGTAGCATGAAGCAACTAGAAGTATTTCACCTATGAGAGACCCTGGGAACAAGGTTGATCGCGGGCAATGGCAGTCACTGATCGGTCGCAGTGCGATGCTATGAGCCTCACGCCTCACTTTGAATTCGACAAAGCACAACATGACAAATTGTTCAATAAGAGAGGACCCCTCCCTGGTGTTTTCAATTGTCAAATAAGCACATGACCAGACCCAACCAGGGTCTCTCTTCGCTCGCTCCAGGGGGCGGTAAGATGAGAGACCCTGGGAATGAGGTTGTTTCACCTCCACCCTGGATAGGATGCTAGTCCATTGCAGGGTTGTACCCCAGCATTTAATTTGCCAGTACCCATTTATACACCATGGGTGGAGAGAGGCACTATGAGAGTAACATGTCTTGCCCAAGATCACAACACAGTGTCCCTGGCCAGGGCTCAACCCCAGACTGCTCAATTCGGAGAAGAGTGCACTAACCTTGAGGACACTGCACCTCCCTGCAAGCATACTTGTACCACCCATGCAGGGCTAATCATTTAGTGTATTGTTATACCTCCCAACTCAAAAATAAAACAAACTCTAAAAAAATTATTTGCTTGAC
>Ga0126338_10001606_pt1 | contig 14805 bp, 6 predicted proteins | sample OrbCmetagenome_2_FD_92529 | JGI IMG/M metagenome (GOLD analysis project Ga0126338, IMG submission 92529) | Coral microbial communities from Petempiche,Puerto Morelos, Mexico - Orbicella C C metagenome | ecosystem: Host-associated > Invertebrates > Cnidaria > Coral | place: Petempiche,Puerto...
AGTCCCGGGACTCTAAACTAACTCCGGATGGCCTTAGTTTTTAGTGAAATGGACACAAGTAAAAGGAGCGCACGCTCGGTTTCGCGCTTCGAGCCCGAAATAAAGGCCACTTTATTTTAAGACTGAAACAGTATCCGAGACCGCCTTACGCGCATCTTTATTTCGAGCACCTGTGGCTCGATTTACCAAAACTTGGGGAATATATTCCAGACCCGGGGACTCTAAACTAACTCCTGATGCCCTTATTCTTCAGTGAAAGGATCACAGATAAAAGAAGCGCACGCTCGGTGTCGAGCTTCTAGGCCGAAATATAGCCCCTCTTACGCGCATCGTGATTTTCGGCCACTTTGGGTCGATTTGTTGGAACTTGGGGTATTCTTTCCAGTCCCAGGGACTCTAAAGTAACTCTTGATGGCCTTAGTTTTAACTGAAATGGACACAGGTAAAAGAAGAGCGCGCTCGGTGTCGAGCGTCTAGGCCAAAATATAGCCCTACTTCATTTTAAGGCTAAAAGAGTAGCCAAGATCACCTTACGTGCATGGTGATTTAAAGCCACTCTGGCGCGATCTGCCGGAACTTGGAGATTATTTCCAGTCCCGGGACTCTAAACTAACTACTGATGGCCTTAGTTTTCAGTGAAATTGAGAGAGGTAAAACGAGCGCACGCTCGGTGTCGAGCTTCTAGGCCGAAATATAGCCCACATCATTTTAAGACTGAAAAAGTAGGCGAGACCGCCCTACGCGCATCGTGCTTTTAAGCAACTGTGGCTCGATTTCACGGAACTTACGGAATATTTTCCAGTCCCAAGGACTCTAAAGTAACTCCTGATGGCCTTAATTTTCAGTGAAATGGACACAGGTAAAAGGAGCGCACGCTGGGTGTCTAGGTTCTACGCCGAAATATAGCCCCACTTCATTTTAAGACTGAAAGAGTAGCCGAGTTCGCCTTACGCGCATCGTGATTTTGAGCATTTTTGGCTCGATTAGCCGGTAATTGGGGGATATTTTGTACTCCAGGGGACTCTAAACTATCTCCTCTTGGCCTTGGTTTGTAGTGAAATGGACACAGGAAAACTTTTTGAACGCTCACTTTCGAGCTTCTAGGCCGAAATATAACCCAACTTTACTTTAAAACAGATAGAGTAGCCGAGACCGCCTTACGCGCATAGTGATCTTGAGCAACTTCGGCTTGATTTCCCGGAACTTGGGAGATATTATCCAGTCCCGGGGACTCTAAACTAACTCCTGATTGCCTTGGCTTGCAGTGAAATGGACACAGCAAAACTTTTTGAAGGCTCACATTCCAGCTTCTGGGCCGCAATATAGGCCCACTTCACGTTAAAACTGAAAAACTAGCCGAGACCGCCTTCCGCGCATCGTGATTTTGACCAACTTCAGCCCGATTTCCCAGAAGTTGGGGAATATTTTCCAGTCCTAGGGACAATAAACTAACTCCTGATGGCCTTGGTTTGCAGTGAAACGGACACAGCACAACCTTTTGAACGCTCACTTTCGAGCTTCATGGCCGAAATATAGCCCCACTTCACTTGAAGACTGAAAGAGTAGCCGAGACCGCCTTGCGCGCATCGTGATTTTGAGCAACTTTAGCTGGATTTTCAGGAACATGGCGGATATATTCCAGGCCCAGGGATTCCAAAGTAACTTATGATGCATTTAGGCCGAAATATAGCCCCACTTCATTTTAAGACTGAAAGAGTAGCCGAGACCCCCTTGCGCGCATCGTGATTTTGAAAAACTTTGGCTGGATTTCGCGGAACTTGGCCATGTTTTCTAGGCCCAGGCACTCGAAACTAACTCCTCATAGCCTTGGTTTGCAGAGAAATGGACACAGGTAAAAGAATCGCACGCTCGGTTCAAAGCTTCTAGGCCGAAATATAGCCCGACTTCATTTTAAGACTGAGTGAGTAGCCGAGACCGCCTTGGGCGCATTGTGATTTAAAGCAACTTTGGCTGGGTTTCCCCGAACTAAAAACATATTTTCTAGGCCCGCAGACTCTAAACTAACTCCTGATGGCCCTTGTTTGGAGAGAAATGGACACAGGTAAAACGATATCACGCTCGGTTTCCAGCTTCTAGGCTGAAATATAGAAACACCTTATTTTAAGACTGAAAGAGTAGCCGAGACTGCCTTGCGCGCATCGTGATTTTGGTCACTTTGGCTGGATTTCCAGGAAATTGGTGGATATTTTCCAGGCCCGGAGAATCTAAAATAACTCCTGATAGCCTTGGTTTGCAGAGAAATGGACACAGGTAAAAGGATCGCACGTCCGGTTTCCAGCTTCTAGGCCGAAAAATAGCCCTACTTCATTTTTACACTCAAAGAGTAGCCGAGACCACCTTGCGCGCATGGTTATTTTTAGCAAGTTTGGCTGGATTTCCCAGAACTTGGGGGATACTTTCCAGCCCCGCGGACTCTAAAATAACTCCATATGGCCTTGGTTTGAAGAGAAATGGACACAGGTAAAACGATCGCAGGTTCGGTTTAATTCTTCTGGGCCGAAATATAGCTCCGCTTTATTTTAAGACTGAAAGAGTAGCCGAGACCGCCTTGGGGGCATTCTGATTTTGAGCAAGTTTCGCTGGATTTCCCAGAACTTGGGGGATATTTTCCAGGCCCGCGGTCTCTAAATTAACTACTGATGGACTTGGTTTCCAGAGAAATGGCCCCAGGTAAAACGAAGCACGCTCGGTTTCCAGCTTCTAGATTGAAATATAGCAAAACCTCATTTTAAGGCTAAAGGAGTAGCTGAGACCGCCTTACGCGCATCGTGATTTTGATCAACTTCGGCTCGATTTCCCGGATCTTGGGGGATATTGCAGTCCCGGGGACTCTAAACTAACTCCTGACTGCTTTGGTTTGCAGTGAAATGGACACAGCAAAAATTTTTCAACGCTCACTTTGGAGCTTCTGCGCAGAAATATAGCCCCACTTCACTTTAAGACTGAAAGAGTAGCCAATACGGCTTTACCCGCATAGAGATTTTGACCCACTTCATCTCGATTTCCCGGAACTTGGCGGATATTTTCAAGTCCCGAGGACTCTAAACTAACTCCTGACGGCGTTGGTTTGCATTGAAATGGACACAGCAAAACTTTTTAAACGCTCACTTTCGAGCTTCTGGGCTGAAATATAGCCCCACTTCAGTTAAAGACTAAAACAGAAGCCGAGACCACCTTGGGCGCATCGTAATTTTGACCAACTTCGGCTCGATTTCCCGGAAGGTTGGGGATATTTTGCAGTCCCGAGGACTCTAAACTAGCTCCTGATGACTTTGGTTTGCAGTGAAATGGTCACAGGAAAACCTTTTGAACACTCACTTTCGAGCTTCTTGGCCAAAATATAGCCCCACTTCACTTTAAGACTGAGAGAGTAGACGAAACCGCCTTGCGCGAATCGTGATTTTGACCCACTTGGTCTCGGTTTCCTGGAGCTTGGGGCAATATTTCGAGTCCCGGAGACTCTAAACTAACTCCTGAAGGCCCTGCTTTGCAGTGAAATGGACACAGCAAAAGTTTTTGAACGTTCGCTTTCGAGTTTCTTGGCCGAAATATAGCCCCACTTCACGTTAAGACTTAAAGAGTAAGCGAGACGGTCTTGCAAGCAGCGTGATTTTGAGCAACTTTGGCTGGATTTTCAGGAACATGGCGGATATTTTCCAGGCCCGGGGACTCTAAAATAACCCCTGATGCCCTCGGTTTGAAATGGAGACAGGTAAAACGATCGCACGCTCCGTTTCCAGCTTCTAGGCCGAAATATAGCCCCACTTCACTTTAAGACTGAAAGAGTAGCCGAGACCGTCCTGCGCGCATCGTCATTTTGAGCAACTTTGGCTGGTTTTCTTTGAAATCGGGTTACATTTTCCAGGCCCGGGGACTCTAAACTAACTCCTGATGGCCTTGGTTTGCAGTGAAATGAATAGAGCAAGACTTTTTGAACGCTTACTTTCGAGCTTCTAAGCCGAAATATAGCTCCACTTCATTTTAAGACTGAAAGAGTAGCAGAGACCGCCTTACGCGCATCGTGATTTTCACCAACTTCGGCTCGATTTGCCGGAACTTGGCGGATATTTTCCAATCCAGGGGTTTTGAAGCTAACTCCTGATGGCCTTGATTTGTAGTGAGATGGACAAAGCCAAACTATTTGAACACTCACTTTAAAGCGTCTGGGTCGAAATATAGCTCCACTTCACTTTAAAACTGCAAGAGAAGCCATGACCGCCTTACGCGCATTGTGATTTTGACCAACTTCGGCCCCCTTTGCCGGAACTTGCGGGATGTTTTCCAGTCCCGGGGACTCTAAACTAAATCGTGATGGCCCTGGTGTGCAGTGAAATGGACGGAACAAAACTTTATAAACGCTCACTTTCGAGCTTCTGGGATGAAGTATGGCCCCACTTCACTTGAAGACTGAAAGAGTAGCCGAGACCGCCTTACGCGCATCGTGATTTTGACCAACTTCGGGTCGATTTCCCAGAACTTGGAGGATATTTTCCAGTCCCGGGGACTCCACAATAACTCGTAATTGCCTTGGTTTGCAGTGAAATGGACACAGGAAAACTTTTTGAACGCTCACTTCGAGCTTCTGGGTCGAAATGTAGCCCCACTTCACTTTAAGACTGAAAGAGTAGCCGACACCGCCCTGCGCCAAACCTGATTTTGATCAACTTCGGCTCGATTTCCCGGAACTTGGGGATATTTTCTAGTCCCGGGGATTTTAAACTATTTCCTGATGGCCTTGTTCTGCAGTGAAATGGACACAGGAAAACTTTTTGAGCGCTCACCTTCCAGCGTCTGGGCCGAAGTATAGCCCAATTTCAATTTAAGACTGAAAGAGTAGCCGAGACTTTCTCACGCGCATCGTGATTTTAAGCAACCTTAAAACGATTTGCCGAAACTTGGGGGAATTTACAAGTCAAGGGGACTCTAAATTAACTCCTCATGTCCCTAGTTTTCCGTGAAATGGACACAGGTAAATCTAGCGCACCCTCGGTGTCAAACTTCTAGGCCGAAATATAGCCCCACTTCATTTTAGGACTAACAGAGTAGCCGAGACCGCCTTACGCGCATTGTGATTTTGAGCAACCTTGGCTCGATTTGCCAGAACTTGGGGGATATTTTACAGGCCCGGGAGCTCTAAACTAACTCCTGATGCCCTTAGTTTTTAGTGACATGGACACAGGTAAAAGGAGCGCACGCTCGGCGTCGACCTTCTAGGCCGAAATATAGCCCCACTTTATTTTAAGACTGAAAGAGTAGACGAAACCGCCTTATGCGCATGGTTATTTTCACGATCTTTGGCTTCATTTTCCGAAATTTGGGGGATATTTTCCAGTACCGGGGACTCTAAACTAACTCCTGATGGCCTTGTTTTTCAGTAAAATGGACACAGGTAAAAGGAGCGCACTCTCCGTGTCGAGCTTCTACGTCGAAATATAGCCCCACTTCATTTTAGGACTTAAAGAGTAACCGAGGCCTCCTTACGCGCATTATGATTTTGAGCCACTTTGGCTCTATTTGCTGGAACTTGGAGGATACTTTCCGGTTCCAGGGACTCTAAACTAACTATTGATGGCCTTAGTTTTGAGTGAAATGGACACAGGTAAAAGGAGCGCACGCTTGGTGTCGACCTTCTAGGCCGAAATAGAGGCCCACTTCATTTAGAGACTGAAGGAGTAGTCGAGACCGCGTTAAGCGTATGGTGATTTAGATCAAGTTTGGCTGGATTTTCCGGAACTTCGGGGATATTTTTTAGTCGCGGGTACTCTAAACTAACCCCTGATGGACTTAGTTTTCAGTGAAATGGACACAGGTATAAGGAGCGCACGCTCGGTGTCGACCTTCTAGGCCCAAATATAGACCCACTTCATTTTAAGACTGAAAGAGTCGCCGAGACCGCCTTACGCGCATCGTGATTTAAAGCAACTTTCGCTCGATTTGCCAAAACTTCGGGGATATTTTCCAGTCCTCGAGACTCCAAACTAACTCCTGAGGGCCTTAGTTTTCAGTGAAATGGACACAGGTAAAAGGAGAGAACGTTCAATGTTAGGCTTCTAGGCCGAAATATAGCCCCACTTCATTTTAAGACTGAAAAAGTAGTCGAGACGGCATTACGCGCATCCTGATTTTTAATAACTTTGGCTCAATTTGCCGGAGCCTGAGGGATATTTTTTAGTTCCGGGGACTTTAAACTACTTCCTGATGGACTTAGTTTTCAGTGAAATAGACACAGGTAAAAGAAACACGCGCTCGTTATCTAGCCTCTAGGCCGAAATATAGCTCCACTTCATTTTAAGACTTGAGGCGTAACCGAGACCGCCTTACGCGCATCGTGATTTTGAGCATCTTTGGCTTGATTTGCCGGAAGTTGGGGTATATTTTTTAGTCCCGGGGACTCTAAACCAACCACTGACGGCCTTAGTTTTAAACGAAATGGACATAGGCATAAGGAGCGCACGCTCCGTGTCGACTTTCTAGGCGGAAATATAGCCCCACTTCATTTTAAGACTGAAAGAATAGCCGAGACCGCCTTACGCGCATCGCGATTTTGAGCAACTTTGGCTCGATTTGCCAGAACTTAGGAATATTTTCCAGTCCCGGGGATTCTAAGCTAACTCCTGATGGCCTTAGTTTTCAGTGAAATGGACACAGGTAAAATAAGAGCACGCTCGGTGTCGAGCTTCTAGGCCGACATATAGCCCCACTTCATTTTAAGACTGAAAGAGTAGCCGAGATCGCCTTATTATTTTATACTTATTATAGGTCAAGTCATGTGGCGCATGCTAAAATATACGTCTAACCCGTAAATTGAAATTTGACGACGGATGGTCAAATATTGGCATTTTTGACGTACTTTGAAAAGCTCTCGCGTCGCTCACAATCATTTGCCCAAAGAAATTCTTACAGGAATCTGTAGATCATCCTTCTGCGATTCAACCACCAGAAGCTCAATCCATTTGAAGGTTTCGCACATGGTGAAAATCAACTATATTCACAAAGTACTTTTAAGTGAATGAAATACATGTCTTCGAAATTTAATTATTTTGCACCCAAAAAGACAACGCAACATTCCCTAAGACCAACCCAGTACACATTTAAACATTGCACAAAACTATTTGAGTGTTTTAAAGACGGAAGAATGATGTGGCTTTCCATGCGAGGCTCTCAAACTTGCTTAAGAAAATGGTGCCTCAAATGACGATTTTAACGGAAGTTGGTAATTTGCATATTTTTTTTAATAAAAGGATATTTTGCCAAAAAAAAAGATCCAGTAGTTTTTGTCATGCCCTAGCCTATCTACCACAAGAATATGAGCGAAATCGAATTTTCGACCCTTGCCGCGAAATTAAGAATTTGTCTGACTTTTAATAGCAGGCACTCTTAAGACTGAAAACGTAGCGGAGACCGCCTTACGCGCATGGTTATTTTGGGCAACTTTGTCTCCATTTTGCCGAAACTTGGGTGATATTTTTTAATACCGGGGACTCTAAACTAACTGCTGATGGGCTTGGTTTGCAGTGAAATGCATACAGCAAAACCTTTTGAACACTCACTTTCGAGCTTCTCGGCCGAAATATAGCCACACTTTATTTTAAGACTGAAAGAGTAGCCGAGACCGCGTTACGCGCATCGTGATTTTAACCAACTTCGGCTCGATTTGCCGGAACTTGGGGCATATTTTTCAGTCCCAAGGACTCTAAACTAACTCCTGTTGGCCTTGGTTTGCAGTGAAATAGAAGAACCAAAACTTTCTGAACGCTCACTTTCGAGCTTCTGGGCAAAAATATAATATCACTTTCCTTAAAACTGATAGATTAGCCGAGACAGCCTTACGCGCATCGTAATCTTGACCAAGTTCGGCTCGCTTTCCCGATACTTGGGGGATATTTTCCAGTCCCGGGGCTCTAAACTAACTCCTGATGGCCTTGGTTTACAGTGAAGTGTAGACAGGAAAACTTTTTGAAGGGTCACTTTCGAGCTTCTGTGCAAAAATGTAGCCCCTTTTCAATTAAAGACTGAAAGAGTAACCGAGACCGCCTTACGCGCATTGTGATTGTGACCAACTTCGGCTCCATTTTCCGGATTTTGGGGGATATTTTGCAGTCCCGAGGGCTCTAGACTAACTCCTGTTCGCCTTGGTTTGCAGCGAAATGGACACAGCAAAGCTTTTTGAATGCTGACCTTCGAGCTTCTGGGCCGAAATAAAGCGCAACTTTACTTGAAGACTAAAAGAGTAGCCGAGATCTCCTTACGTGAAGCGTGATTTTGACCAACTTTGGCTCGATTTCCGAACTTGACTGATATTTTCCAGTCCCCTGCACTCTAAATTATTTCCTGATGGCCTTGGTTTGCAGTGAAATGGACACAAACAAAACGAGCGCACGCTCGGTGTCGAGCTTCTAGGCCGAAATATAGCCCAACTTCATTTATAGACTGAAAGAATACGGAGACCGCCCGACGCGCATCGTGATTTTGAGCAGCTTTAGGTTGATTTTCCGCAACTTGGGTGATAGTTTTCAATCCCCGGGACTCTAAGTTAACTCCTGAAGGCCTTAGTTCTCAGTGAAATGGACACAGGCAAAAGGAGGGCGGCCTCGGTGTGGAGCTTCTAGCCCTAAATATAGCCCAGCCTCATTTTAGGACTGAAACAGAAGCCAAGACCGTTTTACGAGCATCATGATTTTGAGGAACTTTGCCTTGATTTGGCAAAAGTTGAAGAATATATTTTAAGTCCCGGGAAGTCTAAACTAACTTCTAATGGCCTTAGTTTTCACTGAAATGAACGCAGGTAAAAGGAGCGCACGCTCAGTGTCGCGCTTTTCGGCCTAAATATAACCCCACTATATTTTAAGACTGAAAGAGTAGCCAAGACCGCCCTACGCGCATCGTGATTTTGAGCAACTTTGCCTCAACTTGCCAGAACTTGGGGGATATTTTTCTTTCCGTGGGACACCAAACTAACTCCTGATCGCCTAGTTTTCAGTGAAATTGACACAGGTGAAAGGAGCGCACGATCGGTGTCGAGCTTCTAGGCCAAAATAAAGCCCCACTTCATTTAACGACTGAAAGAGTAGACGGGACCGCCTTACGCACATCGTGATTTTGAGCCACTATGGCTGGATTTGCCGTAACTTGGGGAATGTTTTCCACTCCCGGGGGCTCGAAACAAACACATGGTGGCCTTAGTTTTCAGTAAAATGGACACAGGTAAAAGGAGCGCACGCTCGGTGTCGGGCTTCTAGGCCAAAATATAGCTTCACTTCATTTTAAGACTGAAAGAGTAGCCGAGACCGCCTTACGGGCATCGTCATTTTGAGCAACTTTGGCGCAATTTAAACGAACTTGGGAAATATTTTCCAGTCGCGCGGACTCCAAACTAACTCTTGATGGCCTTAGTTTTCAATGAAATACACACAGGTAAAAGGAGCGCACGCTCGGTGTCGAGCTTCCAGGCCGAAATATAGGCCCCCTTCATTTTCCCACTGAAAGAGTAGCGGAGACCGCCTTATGCGCATCGTAATTTTGAGCATCTTCGGCTCGATTTGCCGAAACTTGGGGGATATTTTCCACTCTCAGGGACTCTAAGCTAACTCCTGATGGTCTTAGTTTTTAGTGAAATTGACATAAGCAAAAGGAGCGCCCGCTCAGTTTCGACCTTATAGGCCAAAATATAGCCCCACTTCACTTTAAGACTGAAAGAGTAGCCGAGACCGCCTTACGTGCACGTTGATTTTGACCAACTTCGGCTCGATTTTCCGGAACTTAGGGGATATTTTTCAGTCCTGAGAACTCTAAACTAACTCCTGATGGCCTTGACTTGCAGTGAAATAGACAGAGCAAAAGTTTTTCAACGCTCCCTTTCGACCTTCCGGTCAGAACTGGAGCCCCACTTCACTTTAACACTGAAAGTTTAGCGGAGGCCGCCTTACGCGGTTCGTGATTTTGACCAACTTCATCTCGATTTAACGAAAATTGGGGGATATTTTCCAGTCCCGGGGACTCTAAACTGACTCCTGATGTCTTTATTTTTGGGTGAAATGGACACATGTAAAAGAAGCGCACGCCAGGTGTCGAGCTTCTAGGCCGAAATATAGCCCCACTTCATTTTAAGACTGAAAGAGTAGCCCGAGACCGCCTTACGCGCATCGTGATTTTGACCAACTTCGGCCCGATTTCCCGAAACTTGAGGGTTATTTTCCAGTCCCGGCGACTCTGAACTAACTCCTGATGGCCTTGGTTTGCAGTGAAATGGAACCAGCAAAACTTTTTGAACGCTCACTTTCGAACTTCTGGGCTAAAATATAACCCCACTTTACCTTAAAACTGATAGAGTAGGCGAGACCGCCTTACGCGCACCCTACTTTTGGCCAACTTTCGCTTGATTCCCCAGAACTTGGGGGATATTTTCCATTCCCAGGGACTCTAAAATAACTTTTGATGGCCTTGCTTTGCAGTTAAATGGGCACAGCAAAACTGTTTTGAACGATCACTTTGGAGCCTCTGGCCCGCAATATAGCCCCACTCCACTTTAACACTGAAAGAGTAGCCGAGACCGCGTTGCGCGCATCGTGATTTTGACCAACTTCGGCTTTATTTCCAGGAAGTTGGGGATATTTTCCAGTCCCGAGAACTCTAACCTAACTCCTGATGGCCTTGCTTTGCAGTGAAATGGACACAGCAAGGCTTTTTGAACGCTCACTTTCGAGCTTCTGGGTCGAAATATAGGCCCACTTTACTTTAAGACTGAAAGAGTAGCCGAGACCGCCTTGCGCGCATCGTGATTTTGACCAACTTCGGCTCGATTTCCCGGACTTTGGGGGATGTTTTCCAATCCCAGGGACTCTAAAATATCTCCTGATGACCTTCGTTTGTAGTGAAATGGACACACCAAAACCTTTTGAACACTCACTTTCGAGGCTCCGGGCCGAAATATAGCTTCACTTCACTTAAAGACTGAATGAGGAGGCGTAACAGCGTCGCATGCATCGTGATTTTGACCAACTTCGGCTTGATTTTCCGGAACTTGGGGGATATTTTCCAATGCTGGGGACTATAAACTAACTCCTAATGGCGTAGGTTTGCAGTGAAATGGACACAGCAAAACTTTTTTAACCCTCACTTCGGAGCTTCTGCACCGAAATAGAACCAGACTTCACTTTAAAACTGAAAGAGTAACCGAGACGGCCCTACGCGCATCGTGATTTTGACCAACTTCGGCTCGATTTCCTGGTACCTGGGGGATATTTTCCAGTCCCGGGGACTCTAAACTAAATCCTGATGGCCTTGCTTTGCAGTGAAATGGACAGAGCAAAACTTTTTGAACGCTGACTTTCGAACTTCTGGGCCGAAATAGAGGCCCACTTCACTTAAAGACTGAAAGAGTAGCCGAGACCGCCTTACGCGCATCGTAATTTTGACAAACTTCGGCTCGAATTCCCCGAAATTAGGGAATATTTTCCAGTCCCAGGGACCCTAAAGGAACTCCTGATGGCCTTGGTTTGCAGTAAAATGGACACAGCAAAAGTTTTTCAACGTTCACTTTCGAGCTTCTGGGCCGAACTATAGCCCCACTTCACGTTAAGACTAAAAGAGTAGGCGACAACGCCTTACGCGCCTCGTGATTTTGACCAATTTCGTCTCGATTTGCCGGAACTTGGGGGATGTTTTCCAGCACTGGGGACTCTAAAGTAACTCCGGATGGCCTTGGTTTGCAAAGAAATGGACACAGCAAAACTTTTTGAACGCTGACTTTCGAGCTTCTGGGTCCAAAAGTTTTGCCCCACTTCATTTTAAGACTGAAAGAATAGCCGAGGCCGCCTTACGCACATCGTGATTTTGAGCAACTTTAGCTCCATTTCCCCAAAATTGGTGGATATTTTCCAGTCCCGGGGACTCGAAACTAAATCCGGATGGCCTTGCTTTGCAGTGAAATGGACACAGCAAAACTTTTTGAACGCTCGGGTGCGAGCTTCTGGCCCAAAATGTAGCCCCACTTCACTTTAACACTGAAAGAGTAGCCGAGACCGCCTTAGTCGCATCGTGATTTTGATAAACTACGGCTCGATTTCCCGGAACTTGGGGGATATTTTCCAGTCCCGGGGACTCTAAACTAACTCCTGATGCCCTTGGTTTCCACTAAGATGGACATGGGAAAACTTTTTGAACGGTCACTTTTGAGCTTCTGGGCCGAACCATAGCCCCACTTCACCTTAAGAGTGAAAGAGTAGCCGAGACCGCCTTACGCGCATCGTGATTTTGACCAAGTTCGGCTCGATTTCCCGGAATTGGGGGAATATTTTCCAGTACCGGTGTCTCTAAACTAACTCCTGATGGCCTTGGTTGGCAGGGAAATGGATATAGCAAAACCTTTTGAACGCTCACTTTCGACCTTCTGGGTCGAAATATAGCGTCACTTCACTTTAAGACTGAATGAGTAGCCGAGACCGCCTTGCGCGCAACGTGATTTTGACCAATTTCGGCTTCATTTCGGGGAACTTGGGGAATATTTTACAGTTCCGGGGAGTGTAAACTATTTCCTGTTGGCTTTGGTTTGCAGTGAAATGGACACAGCAAAACTTCTTGAACGCTCACTTTCGAGCTTCTGGGCCGAAATATAGCCCATTTCATTTTAAGGCTGAAAGAGTCGACGAGACCGCCTTACGCGCATTGTGATTTTGAGCCACTATGGCTCGATTTGCCGTAACTTGGGGCGTCTTTTCAAGTTTTGGGAACTCTAAACTAACTCCTGATTGCCTTAGTTTTCAGTGAAATAGACACAGGTAAATGGAGGGCACGCTCGGTGTCAAGTTTCTTGGCCGAATTGTAGCCTTGCCTCATTTTAAGACTGAAAGAATAGTCGAGACCGCCTTACGCGAATTGTGATTTTGAGCAACTTTGGCTCTATTTGCCGCAAGTTGGGGCATATTTTTTACTACAAGGGACTCTTAAGTACCTCCTGATGGCCTTAGTTTCCCCTGAAACGGACAGAGGTAAAAGGAGCCCACGGTCGGTGTTGAGCTTATAGGCCGAAATATAGCCCAGCTTTATTTTAAGACTGAAAGAGTAGCCGAGACCTTCTCACGCGCATCGTGATTTTGAGCATCCCTGATACGATTTGCCGAAACTTGGGGGATATTTTCGAGTCCCGGCGACTCTAAACTAACTCCTAATTGCCTTAGTTTTCAGTGAAATGAACACAGGGAAAAGTAGCGCACGCTCGGTGTCGAGCTTCTAGGCCGAAATATAGCCCCACTACATTTTAAGACTGAAAGAGTAGGCGAAACCGCCTTACGCGCACAGTTATTTTCACAAACTTTAGCTCGAGTTGCCGAAATTTGGGGGATATTTTCCAGTATTGAGGACTCTAAAGTAACTCCTGATGCCCTTAGTTTTCAGTAAAATGGACACAGGTAAAAGCAGCACACGCTCAGTGTCGAGCTTCTAGGTCGAAATAAGCCCCACTTCATTTTAAGACTGAAAGAATAGCCGAGACCGCCTTACGCGCATCGTGATTTTATGCAACTTTGGCTCAATTTGCCTGAATTTAGGGGATATTTATCAGTCCCGGGGTCTCTAAACTAACTCCTGATGTCCTTAGTTTCCAGTGAAATCAACACATGTAAAATTAGCGCACGCTCGGTGTCGAGCTTACAGGTCGAAACATAGCCCCACTTCATTTTAAGACTGAAAGGGTAGACGAAAACGCCTTACGCGCATCGTGATTTTGAGAAACTTTGGCTCCATTTGCCGGAACTTGTGGGATATTTTCCAGTCCCGGGGACTCTAAACTAACTCCTGATGGCTTTGCTTTGCAGTGAAATGGACACAGCCAAGCTTTTTGAACTCTCACTTTCGACCTTATGGGCCGAAATATCGCCCTACTTCACTTTAAGACTGAAAGAGTTGCTGAGACCGCCTTATGCGCATTGTGATTTTGACCAACTTCGGCTCGATTTCGCGGAACTTGGGGGATATTTTGCAGTCCCGGAGACTCTAAACTAAATCCTGATGGCTTTGTTTTGCAGTGAAATGGAAACAGCATAACTCTTTGAACGCTCACTTTAGAGCCTCTGGGCCGAAATATAGCCCTACTTCACTTTAAGACTCAAAGAGTACCCGAGACCAAGTTACGCGCATCGTGATTTTGACCAACTTCGGCTAGATTTCCCGGAACTTGGGAAATATTCCCCAGTCCCGGGGACTCTAAACTAACTCCTGATTGCCTTGGCTCGTAGTGAAATGGACACAGCAAAACTTTTTGAACGTTCACTTTCGAGCTTCTGGGCCGAAATGTAGCCCCACTTCACTTTAAGACTGAAAGAGTAGCCGAGACCGCCTTACGCGCATGGTAGTTTTCTCCAACTTCGGCTCGATTTCCCAGACCTTCAAGGATATTTTCTAGTCCTGGGAACTCTAAAGTAACTCCTAATTGCCTTGGTTTGAAGTTTCGCAAAATGCACCACACTTTGAAAAATGCCTCACTTTTGGAAAATTGCGCCAAACTTGGAAAAATGCGCCACACTTGGTAAAATGCCCCACACTTAGAAAAATGCGCCACACTTGCAAAAACGTGCCACACTTGGAAAAATGTGCCATATTTAAAAAAAATGCGGCACAGTTGGTAAAATGAAGCAACCTTGGAAAAATGCGCCAAACATTGGTCAAAATCACAATGCGCGTAAGGCAATCTCGGCCCATTTTCAGTCTTAAAATGAAGTGAGGCTATAATTTGGCCTAAAAGCTCCAAACCGAGCGTGCGATCGTTTTACCTGTGTCCATTTCTCTGCA
>Ga0126338_10001607_pt1 | contig 14791 bp, 11 predicted proteins | sample OrbCmetagenome_2_FD_92529 | JGI IMG/M metagenome (GOLD analysis project Ga0126338, IMG submission 92529) | Coral microbial communities from Petempiche,Puerto Morelos, Mexico - Orbicella C C metagenome | ecosystem: Host-associated > Invertebrates > Cnidaria > Coral | place: Petempiche,Puerto...
AAAAAAAAAATAGGAAATAAAAAAAAAATAAAACAACTAGCGAAGAATTAGAGAAAGAAGTAGAGCAAGGGCACGCACGGCCGTGCCGCACAGCCGTGCCGCACAGCCGTCTTTTTTAAGCCTGATTTAAAGAACTGAGTTTAAAATCACAGAAAAACCAAAAAGGGTCTGGATGGAGTTTAACTGATAGTTGAGAATTGGTCAAAAATGTTAACTGCCAGCAGAGGAATGACGCACTTTTCAAATGAAAGCTTAGATCTGAGATCTGTAAACCTTCTACTGATACTGATGGCTGGGAAATCACACAAAACAAATTAACTTAGCATCCCAAAGAGTTTGTTTTGCAGAACAGTACTCGACAAATGACAGCAAACCATCAGGTCAAGTGTGGGTGGCTGACAATGGCGAGAATGGGAGCCCGGCCAGGGAATTGTAAAACGGAGAAACTTCAAAAATGAAAATGAGTTTGAGATTGTACAAATGAACTCTTACCTGTTGAACACAATTGGCCACATGCGTCCGCCACAGCTGTAGACTGGGATGTAAACACACAGTATCTGATGCATCCACGCGACATAACCAAACCCAAAGTAAATGGCAACGAACGGAGTGATGAGCGGAGCGAGGACTGAGTACGAGATGCCCAAGATCAGAACGAACAAATGGTCGGTGTACTGAAAAAGACGAGTCAACAAAATTTTACTATGGACATTCACAGTTAGGTCGCACACAAGACAAGGTTTTCAAAAGGACAGTAACCAAGGGAAGTTCAAATGTATCATGGACTGCCAAGGCGTCGCACAGTTTACAATAAAAATGACCCCCCCTCCTCCCCCCCACGCCATCCCCAAAGAAAAGGAAATAACCAATCAAAGACAGACACTATAAGGATCTCTTTAAAGTTACGCCTGTAAGCATACTTTTTGGAATAGGGAAAAAGAGGATGCTTGTGATGAGTGGAAAAAAAAAAAGCAGCATTGGGAATAAACCCGCTACTTAAGTTTCGTGACTTTAAGATGGCCGCCAGATACGCATGCAAAAATATCTAACTCTGCCTTCCAAAAATGCCAAAATACAGTCGAATCTCCCGTGAGCGACCACTCAAAATGCCAAGTTTAGGTGGTCGCTCACTGGAGGTGGTCGCTTACGAGAGCTTAGACCATACTGGGTCAAAATTATGCCTCATTAGCATGTGGTAATTTTAAGACATTTAATGTCATTTCTTTCAAGACTGATACCATACAGTGAATCTGTATATATTCTTTCAATTTTTAAATGTTTTATTCATGCAAAAAGTTAGTTTCGAGAAAAAATCCGGTACTTCCCATTGAGAAATTTACTACCCAGGAATGCGACAATGTCACAACACCTTATTATTCAATTTTTACTCTACTATCTGTCAAGTGGTCGTTTACGGTTGGTTAAAAACAAAAGAAAATTTCAAACGTTTAGATCTAAAAGTAGTCTCGGTCGCTTACAAGAGGTGGTCGCTTACAAGAGGATCCAAATGCAGTGATTTGACTTGGAAACTTTTGGTATTTTGGAAAACTGGTCGCTGAGGAGAGGTGGTCGCTTACGAGAGAACGTCGCAACCGGAGGTTCCACTGTATTCAGTTTACGCAAGGTACAATCACGCACAATTTTCATACACATAATTTGTTCCTTTAACTATCCTCTAAATTAGTGTTAAGAGATACAGATTTAACCATAGTATGATTTAACAAAGACGAAACGACAATTCAGCAAAGCGAAGGATACTCACCACTCGATCGTACATCACATAAGGTGGTCTCCAGGCCGCCTCGTCCTCTCTGGGAGTGTAACAAAACCACTTCCGTTTGATAGGGATAACAATCAGATAAACAACTCGCAGGAGTTCCAATGAAAAGCCTGTAAAGGAGCGCAGCATGATGTAGCAAATGAAGAAAGTGGCCCGTGCCGGTAGGGATTCCGCCAGGAAGGTTGGTATCTCCTCTGGCTTTCTTAACATTTCTTTCAGTTTCGCCAAAGCTCCTGACCCAACAGTCAGGAACAGAAACTGATTGACAATCTGTGTAAACACACCATCCATTAACGATATGATTCTAGAAACGTTGTAGCTTATTATTTCTACGTAACTCTAATATTTTCAAGCCAGGACAACGGTTTACTTTTGTCTGGAAAGAAGGCAGAAATCCGCCTTCTATACTGAGAGCCCTGTGTGCTCAAAAGACACACGAAAGAGATACAATAAATATGTTACTAATCTCACCTTCTCGGTCCGCACTGTAAGTTATGGATCCTCGTTTTTTTCCCTTCGATTCATGACTCAACCGCAAAGAGTAAAACTCGGTCCGAAAAATTACAGTACAGATCTCAAACACGGTTAGCATGTGGTAAATAACTCAGTAAGGTGGAAAAATTCCAAAAAAATATTTTTAGTGGTTACAACAGCTGAAAGAATGAACGTGATTTACGAATTAAATGCTTGATTTTTCCTCTGTTAGAGTAAAAGCCACAAACAAATTTCAAAACTAGCCTAAGGGTAGACAGAGTGACAATTTCATTACCACAAAGATGAAGAGTTTTCCCAACACAGACTTGTCCACTTCACTCTGGCACGGTATTCCTTCAAACTTGGTAATCTTTTCCAGAATCTAAGAAATTAAGAAAAGGACAAAGGAACGAGTTGTGGCAACAAAAACTCTATGCTACTACCAGATGGACCCAATGGCTAAAACACAGTCCATAATTGAAAACGAAGCTTTACTTCTACTGTTAGGCCCTATCGTCAACACTATTCCGTTATGAAAAAGGAGCTTTTCGAAAACGCTCTTCAAACCGCAGGAATTTAAAAGCGCAGGCTTTGTGTTTTAGTGTACACGGAAAAAAAATTTGAAAGCAAAGCTTTTCCAATTTCGAAAATGATGACATCACGACAATCACGTGATTTCCCTGCCAGGGTTTTGCTCAAACACATACATGTATCCGAAATGACCGGTGATTGTCGCCGTTTTAAATTCCTGCGGCGTAGTGTGGACGGAAAACATTTGATGCGTTTTCAGCGTGAAAATACTGTTTTCCAATTTCTCCGGCGTAGTGTGGCCTAAACTGTAATTGAAATAACCTTCGACCTGCCAGCTGCGTGACAAAAATAATTTTGTACCTTCTTTTTGTACTCCATTGTCCCCTTGAATCTTAGACAATTATTTTTATAATTCCTGTACGAGATGATGGAAAGGGGCAGAGAAGGCCAGTTTGCACAGCACAATGATTCTTCAGTTTCTTTTACATAATATAGGCTACACATGAGTTGGAAAATATGCAAGCATGTTAAGTGAACAAACAATGTCACATTTACCGGTATTTATAGACTTACCAGTGGCAAAACTGCAAAGAATACCCACAATGTTATACTGGACAAAAAACCTTCAATAATCCCCCTCACAAATTCAGAATAAGATAGCACTGAAAACAAAATAAATAAATAAAATAAACAATGATAACTCGGAGGAATTTAAAGCATATTACTAACTAGATTTACATTCTTGATCATCTGAGTAGAAAATGTGCCCAAGAAAATATTTGGCTTACACAACAGGACACATTGAAAAGAAGGGCTGTTGACAGCATTATTTTTTGTGAAACACCTCTGAGACTTGGACCAGGAAATATTCAAAACATCTTCAGACCGTCAATGTAAATCTTTGGAAGTCTTCAGATATGTTTGGCTAATCTGCGATAATCTGTGACTCCCCGAATAAAAATCTCATGCCTGTGACTCGTAAAACAGTTGGCAGGTACATGATATTAGGGGACTTTAGATCTGAGTACCAGTACAACTTTTCAATTCTAGTTTGCTGACTTCACATTATCACATTGCATACCCATGTCATCCCATGAGCTACCCTCTCTACCTAAAACCAACATGAAAAGCGAGGGCTCTGGAAACATCACTGGATTGAAATTCGAAAATCGTACTCGTCTTCAATCTCATACTCGTAGCCCAATCCAAAGTTCCCTATTGTCTTACCTGGTTCTAGAAAAGGGACCACTTTTGCAAGGTTTTGTAAAGCAATTAAAGATGAGATGAAACCAACAGGAACTGTCCAGAAAAACACCAGCCAAAATATGGCACCATAAATCAGTGCTGTGCAGAATTTTCTGTCAAAACAAAAAGCACACACACCTGACACAACTACGCAATCAACTACTGTGCATTCTATGAAGTTCATTTGTGTGTAGAAAGTTTTGCACAAGTGAAAGCCTCTTTGCAGCCCTCAGCACAGCTTTGTGTTACCATAGTAACCAACATTTGTTTGGTTTTTGTGACAACCGATGATAACTTTATATGCTCCAACAAAGCAAAGAAACTGTACACTTCTAAGGGTATGGTACAAATAACCATTAAAAACAGACTAATCGAATTTAGGATTAAAGTTTATGAGCCAGTCAAAGTACCGGTATTACAATGTTTGTAGAGAGGTTGGTAACTGATTTTTTTAAAAAAATACTTTACAGCTGTAGATAGAATCACTGAGCATTAGATGCTTCTGAAATAATGTGATAGGTACATTTATCAAAAAGGTTGGGCACATCCTTAGCTCTCATTATCTAATAAATGTTTTCATTGATCAATTTTCTTTCATCTGGGCCAGTACAAGATATACATGCACAGTCATAATAATACATGTATATGTAGAAAGTCTTTATCAGCATACCTTCATCAAACGATAACTTTGTTGTGTTGTTTATGAATAAAAAATGTCAAAAAAAAAAGCATACCTTCGCCAAAGACCAACACCAAGATTGCTCCAAATTACATTTGACACCTCTGGTGCTTGCATCTTTTCTATATGCAATGGGGAGTTGTCCCATTCTACTTGCAAGGCTGTCGTTGCCATACGCAAACTTCGGAAAATCACAAAAGCACATGGAAGAGTGTAATGCTCTTGGTTAACATCATCCTCTAGCTTGGTTTGTAGTGTCTGCAAATGAAGAAAACCACAATCAAACCAAGTCATGTTGAATTCAAGTCAGACTAACAAAAATTAGATAATCAGGATCATTTAGAGGGCTTTAAAGAACCGACACAAAACTAATTAAAAATGATGATTTTGTTTTTTGGATGCTGCATTCAAAAATTGAATCACATTCATATCAGGATAGTGGTCAACAAACTGCAACATGATCTCTATCCCTTGATTTTTTACATGTGTTGATAACCCACTCCAGTCAGTACATTTGTTCCACAGTTTACACCCAATCATACATTACTTCACAAATTAATTTACCGTCAAGTCTCTCTCATAGTGTGTGATGGAGTCAAGCTTAGTGCCACAGGGATAGGAGCGATGGGTTGGTCTTTCTCCAGTGGTGTCATAAATAGCCTGCAAGACAAATAACACAACAAAGTCATGACTTTTTTCCTCTCTTTTTTGATATGTTTTCCCCTTTATTTCATATTATTATACGGGCAGCTCCGTGAGCGGGTCGTGAGTGGGCAAGATAATCAAATCCTGCACTGTGATTGGCTACCCAAGCGGGCAAGATGGAGCTACATATCTTGCCCGCTTGGGACTCCATCTCGTTCCATAAACACGCAAAAAAAGAACTTGCCCAAAATCCAGCCATCTTGACCTCACACTTGGTCAATAACCCATATTTATTATATAAACACTAGTGAAATACCAGGATTTCTTCTTTTACTAAAAAATCATATCTTCATCCCGCGCAGTGAAGATACTATTTTTATCTTTCACGTGTGAGGATATTGGTGTCACCATGGTTACTAACATGATAATTGCTTAAACTGAACTTAGATGTGTTGCTGTGTAATCAAAACATAATCGGATCTTCCTCAGATATCTTCAGTTATCTTCGGAAATCTTTGGTAATCTTTGGAAATTTTCGGAAAATGTTCGGAAACATTTGTCTGGCCTTCGGACAACTTTTGGAGAATCTTCGGAAATCTTTGGAAAGTGTTCGGAAATCTTCAGAAAATCGTAAAAAAATTGTCATTAGCATGTTTATATAAAAAACAGAACAATACATGCCCGCTTGTGGATACGAATTTTACCTTCTCGTGTTCAACTTGATATCTCAATCGTTCGCTGTGCTCACACATGAGATATCAAGTTGAACACTTGAAGATAAAATTCCTATCCACGCTCGGGCATGTAATATCCTCTGTTTCACATATACATACATATATGCACATATAAATCATGCATTTAAATAGACTATGAGCAGTTGGTTTTCGTTCCGAAATCCTCTGCTTGATCATTCTTCCTTTTGCTATGCATTTTGTATTTTGTTGCACATAAGGAAAAAATGAGATCGCTTGAAACCTAGCTTTTAAAATACTTTTCACTTCAGGATACCCGTAGCCTGTGTACGCAGACATACATGTATTTCCGGCTGTCGCTTGTCTCCGTCGAAAATAACAACAAAACAAAAGTTTTGACATCCCTGTAATTAATCTCTCACTCGGGTTCGCAGATGGCAGAGACAGGTAAGAGCCGGAAACATGTCCACTTTCACAGACTAGGATACTGGTGTTTTTTATACCTTGCAGATTTGAAGATAAGAAGATTTGACTTTGATGAGCAATCACGCCTCAGTCATACATTAGTCACCAGGCTGAGATAATTCCCATTAAGGTTTACAGTTTATTAGGGTTTACAGTTAACTGTATTACATTTTGATTTTATAATATGTTTTGATTTTATTATATGTTAACTTATTAGTTACTTATTAAGTTATAATATTCTTTACAGGGCCATTCTGAAAACCACTTTATGTGAGATCGCCCCCTGTATAATAAAATAATTATTATTATCACTTATTATCATTTATCATCAAATCTGCTTGTGTTCCCCTCACAACACAGTTACATTCCACAAATTACACACACTTTTAAAAGAAAGTGATGTATCCAATAGTCCAGGGCTAGTATATTTTGCAGTCAGACTAGTTTACAGTTTTATATTTAGCCTTGTTCAAAGAGAGTCAAAGCTTGGAATCTCCAAACTTAAAGAAATGTTCCCCGGTTTACTTACTTTAGAACGTTCCAGTTTCCACACCAAACTGTCATGTTTATCGATTAAATTCTGCCATTTCCTTAGATCCTCAACCATTATCACATCCTCCACCTAAAACAGGATATTGATAATTAGGAAGAATAATTATGACAGATTCTGCCCAAAGTTTGAGCAACACAGAGTTGTATGTGCAAAAATTATTTACTAAAAATCTGCTCATAGCATGTTAACATTTTGAATACTAAATGTACTTGAAACATCTCACTGTAAGTCACTTCTCTGAGCGACCTTGCCATTAAACTGTCTGAAGCATTCTTGAGAAAGTTAATGTCAAATCCCATAAAAATGCGTTAAGCATGGGTTATAATTTTGTTTTCAACCAACATGAAATTTATGTCCATAATTAAAATATGGATAACTTCAAATTCATTTTTCTGTCACAGGCACAGCTTGCCCAGCTGCATGTATTGTAAAGCCTCAATAAGTTCCTCTTACAGGTATTCCAAATATTACCATGTTATGCTAGGTTTTTTTGATAACTTTCTTTTGGCCATAACTGCTCAAATGTTTAGCAGAAACCATCTTAAATTGTCACTGTGAACTAAATACCACCTTAATCACATACATTACATGCATTAAGCAATGCACACAGAGAACTGGATAATGTAAACAACTCTGACTAGTATCACAAACTTACATTGTTGGATAAGGTCTAGACAAGATAATAAATTAAATTAAAAGTCACATGTTCACTGCTCAAACATCACATACTTGCTAATTGCAAAGCAATACATAAAAGTGAGAAACAAAGATACCTATAATCAACATTTTCTGACATGTACCTGTAAGGTCTAATATCTTATGAATTAGAGTTTTGTAGAATCCCGATTTTTCGATCTACCTAGGGAAATGCTAACTGCTTCAAAAAATTGGGAGGTCTGAAAAAGCAAGGATAAATTCCTCCTTATGATACATATGTATTTGCGCAGAGGCAACAAAAATCTACTTTGAATAATCAGAAGACTCCAAAGAATCAAGGGTTCAAAATGTAGGGATTTAATTTTTTTCATGCAGTACACGGTCTGATTTTATCTCTGCTCAAGATATTTTTTTCCCAAATTATCCATTTCTATTCCCACCAAGAAGACTTCTTTATGTGAGCGTGCATTGAAAATGGGCATTATTTTTAAAATTAGTATGGTTATATGTGTAATTATTTCTTGAGATCTGCCCAATGTATCTGGAGATGATCGTGGCTGGTTTTACTATCAGAGTTAAACATTATTAGGGGTTTCACTAAGGGCTGGGCACCAGGCAAATTGACCAGCTGTACGTGAGGACAATTTTGCCCGGCTGGTTTGACCATCTAGCAGAAAGTTTTTCAATCAAAGAAGTTCAGTTCTAATACATGTAGATAAAATTGTGTGCTATTTGGAATTTTTTAAATACAACTTTAAAACAAACCTATGCATACCTGGTCTGGGAAAAGTTCTTCAACATAACTTTTCATGCTCTGTTCATTTCGGTACTAGTGTATACAAGAGAAATCAATAAATTAATCTAAAAACAAACCCGCTGCTGACATAGTGCTGTACTAGGTATGTACTGTTGATGTAATTTTAAGTCTTGTGAAGGTTGACATGGTCTTGATGTCAGCTGACCTGCTTTGAGGCTCTATTTAATGTATCAGGGGTTTTTGCGATACAGGATATTTAGGTAAAAAATTAAAGGATAAAGAATATTTTTTGGGGGGAGAGGATTAATGGGATATGGGATATCAAGATCAGATAAAACAAGAAATGCAGTAAAATCGTCAATTTTTGCAATTGGAGCTAGTACATGTAGAGTAGGTCAAAAATCAACGGGATGTGGAGTACACAGACCCTCCTACAATGTAATTAATGGGGTCTCTGCTTTAAATCCCTCCAATCAGTTGTAAAGTTCTTGTTTTAGGATTTACATCTAGGCATAAGTTACATGTATAATTTGATTAGTAGGTAGTCTTTATTTAATGATTGACGAGGATACCACAAAGTAGTATGTACATGTACTAATAAACTAGTGGCCCTCTTACAGGATAATAAATATACTAGAATGAAGATTTGCACGAATAAAAGTTACTAAAAACTTTATAAAACTATGAAATAAATGTAAACACACGATAAGATATTTATAAAGTAAAATGATTAAGAAACTTAACAGAGATTAAGTACTATTAGTGACTCTACTTTTCTCATCTGAAGAGGTAACACATTCCATTCCTGGGAAGCAGTCACAGAAAAAGTTCTTTCACCTTCTGTTTTTAGTGTTACATGCACTCATAAAATGAGAACAAATGCATTTCTGGTGAGGGAGGGAGGGTAGATCCCTAAATCCCCCTTTCCTTGATAAATAGCCACTTCATGAACATGCCACTGCTAATCCCCATTTATTTTCATGTTTATTTCTACTTTCATTTTCATTTTAATTTCCTCCCTTCTCCAAAAACAAAATCTTTTCCCTGAAACTACCAGAATCTCTACTGACGAATAGTATTGGGTAGTGCAAATTATTTTGGAGACCTTTGAGAGAAAAATTAGACAGCCAATAGGAGGAGACTGCTAGGGCGGGGAGCGGGGAGGTGATGGTTTGGAGAGGAAGTAGTTTTGCCATGTAACGTACATATCATGTGGCACATACCTTCACAGGTATATCCCTGATTAACACTGCATATTGGTGCCCTCTTCCATTAGTCAGGTATTCCTGGCGATACATTATGTATATCTTCCATTCCTCATACAAAAGATAACAAATAATTATTGTGTAAAACCATGCTGATATCACATGTGCCCAAAATTTCGACGACTGAGGTGCAACGTTCGACATTGCAATCCTATCCAGGCCGTGTAAATCTCCTTGGCCGAAATAGTTCAGGGGCAGAAGAACAGCGATTCCATACGGCATGATTACCAGGGATATCTTCACACAGAGTCGTAAAAAACGCATGTAAACAAGAGCATCGATACCAGCATAGTAGAACACATCATCGTCGTTTGCCATGAAGGCGGGAATTATCCACGCGAAGAACGAATTTGGTAGCTTTCCCAGCGGGAACATCACATCCAGCAAAAGCTGGCGCGGAGAGTAAATTTGCTTTAGTCTTGGCCGTAAGAAAGAGAATAATCCCAGTGCTACGACAGCTACTGCGAGATTAATCACAATCGACGACACAAACTTGTTGGTGCTTTCAGCGCCATCGTCTGGTGGTGTGTTATTTTTGCCTTCGGTGTTTTCGATGGCCTGTAGAGCAACCTCCCTTAGCTCCCCCAGCTTTAAGAACACATTTCTGGCCATCTTCACTGTAGACAATCGCGAGAATTAATCAGTTTACAAGCAGCTGATCTCAAGATACATGTAGTTGAGCATGGCCAATTCCGCCATGTTTTCGAGTTTTCTGCGAAATGTTTGGCGAGAAGACTGAGACTAGTGAGAACATCCGCTGGCCAAAATATCACGAGCAGTGAGCCCGTGTGCCGGAAAAATGCACACAGGCTGCCCAACGCATAATGCCGTGATGATTGTATATTTGGGTTATTGACCAAGCTTGTTCGGTCAAGATGGCTGGATGTTGGTCAAGTTCTTTTTTTGCACGTTTATGGACCGAGACGCAGTCGAGGTCCATAAACTCGCAAAAAACGAACGAGGCTAATATCCAGCCATCTTGACCGAACAAGCTTGGTCAATAAAGGATTTATTGTATGGGGAAATTTTTCTTGCAGGACACGGCGGGTAGTCCCGAGCGGGCAAGATAGCTCCATCTTGCCCGCTAGGGTGGCCAATCACAGCGCAGGATTTGATTCATCTTGCCCGCTCACGGAGCTAGCCATATAATAAATGTGTTTTATTGTATTATCAGTTATAACCTTGGTAAAATATAACCTGTTTCAGGGTCTTGGTCAATGGCCATTACCATTGGCTAGGCAAAATATAACGAGGTGAGAAAGGCTGTACCTTTTAGACGAGAGAAATACTGGTATAGTGATTACTCTCTAGCTAGCACGAGTCTCGTGCATCAGTCAACACTTTTTTTTAGCCCACCCAATCGGTTTTTGGCTCATCCCACCTGATGCTCATTACATGGCAGAATCTGGGCTGTCACTAAATTTAGAGCCTTATTGTGCATCGCTGGAACGCTAGAATTGACACATGAAGTAGCATACGGAACTGAATTGTTTATAGAATGCTTTCCGGCGACGACATGTCTGGTCGTGGATTGATTTACGAAAAGAATTTTCTCACTTCTAAAAAACAACTTTATTGCCAAGCGCTAGCTAAATATAACTTGACACAATCGAATGAAATTCGCATACTGCATAATAATGGAGGAAGCTGCTTAACAACTTTCAAGGAAGGTGACCCCTGCAGAGACTGCAGTTTCCTTTGTCTTTTTTATTTCTTTTTTTAGTCTTTTTGTTTCTATTCGATCAAGTGATTCAGTTATGTTTGTTTTGGGGGGAACATAATTTCCCACAATTCACCGATGGCGTAGACACCTGCGTGGCGCTGAGGCGTGATATCTCGGACATACTGCTGCTTCATGTATTCAAATAAGCAAAACAGCTAATTATGTTTGGAATAACTTTGAACTGTGTACCAAAGTAGCAAAAAACACCGTCAATATTTTATTCGACCACCTGCCTATGTATTACAAACTAGATTGCTACGATCGATTAAGACCATTGCAACCGGCCAATAACAAGGCGCCAATTTTTTTTTTCAGGGGCAACAAGACCAGAAGACGACAACAAATAATGTGATTATCTCGTATTTTTCTCTTGAAAACGGTATATAATACTTTGCATTTTAAACAAGCCACAAAACGTTATTTTGGGCAACTTTCATCAAGCGGTTGTGAGGTCAAACCTCGCCACTCGAACAAGAAAACGTTGATTTTTCGGCGCCAGTCAACAAAATTACTGTATTTAATTTCATCGTCTCGCGAGGTTAATTGAAATCGCTATATCGACGGAAGTTTGTAAACATGTGAGTTTCAATGTAGGGCTTATGTTAACAAATTCTAGCTTTAGATCTCCCCGCGTTAGTTTTTGGGGCTAATCTGCCTTGAGAGATTTACTACAAGTTGTCTGACAGGCCGCCACGAAGTATCAAGAAAAATTAGTATTTGACGTTAATTTATGATCATTGGTTCTGATGGCGAAAATAGAGGATAGAGCATTGGACAATTACGCTAATGATGGCTCACAAAGTGATAATGAAAGCAATGACGATCTTTTCCCCATCACGACAAAAAATGCCGGGAAAATTAAGAGACATCGAAAGCGGAGTTCTTCTTTACCGGTTATTGAGGCGACTCATACTGGACTTTGGAAAGGAGTGGCTGCAGCGACAGATGTGCAGTTTGTCAAATCTAATAAAGGAAGCCATTCCCGAACGGAGCAAAAAGAGAAGCCGTGGAAGGGTTTTCCAGCGAATGAATCTGCGGGGATAGAACAGAACTCACTCAGCGAGCACCATCCGACACGAAGAAGCTCGAGCATGCCAGAATTTTACTCCCCTTCATCAGAAAGCAAAAAGGATGGACTTTTCCGCAGGCATCACAAAACTAAAAGAAGCGGGTCAAAGTCGCGGAAGAGAGTTGCTGGGACTGTAACAACAGATTTAGAAATGCAAGAAGACGAAGAAACATTCAAACTACCCATAATATCAAGCGAATTCATTCCTTCAGCCAAGTGTGGCTCGGAAGACCAAAATGGCAACGAACTGGAAGCACTAAGCCAGTCTGTGGAGAACACGAAAATTCAACGCAAAACTTATCTACCTCGTATTAACAACTCCAATAACGGGGGTGTCTTCATGAAATCAAGATAAGGAAAGAAAAAAAACATACAGTGCGGGCACAAGAATACGTAAGTGCTTATGTTACACATAAAAAAAAATCAAACAAATTGACCATTTTTTTGGTTGTTTTGCTTACGTGACTCGGTGGCTCTTGCATGGCTGGATATAAAAACCATAGTGAAGTTTGAGTTTTGGAAAGCCACGCTGTGTAAATTTGTTTTATACAAAAGAATGGAAAACATCTGCTTGCAACTTTTTATTCTCCAACTGGGTTTGTGGATGATTTTTTGCGAAAACATTTACGCATTTTTAGGGCAAAATACACGCAAAATGTATCTGCGTGTATGCGATACATACAAACAGTAACGAGAAGATTGGGAAAAAAATATTGCACATATTTCTGTAAATAATACTCTTGTTTAGCTTTACAAAGATAATTTTTTTTTTGAGCCAAAATGTTTGCAACGTGTGTCCTACCAGTTTGCAGTTTGCTCTTTGCCTACAGCGTGCGAACTTCAACAACATAGAGTTAACATTAAAAGGAATTATTTCTGTAATAGATTAGCTTCGTCAGCAAATGTTTATCTTACGGAAAAGTAGGACATTTATTTACATTAAATGTAGAACTAAATTATGCATTTGCGAAGGAGGTTTGTAGTGATATTTTTAGCAAACGAAGATGTTGATGGGATTGCCAACTTTGCTCAGTTTATTTTCGTGTCCTAGATTTCAATCATTGACAAAATATGCCCATATCTCCTTTATCCTTATCAAAAGTCGCCCGCTTGCAACTGAACTCGGAGATTATCCCCAGTGTGTTGAGCTAAATGAATTGGCCTCTAATTTGCCGCCAACTTGGCAGAATATATGGCTAGCTTAGAGAATAGAATATTGAAAAAAAATTCCTAATTTATTTATTGGATTTTCAGGTAAATACCAGAAGCTATTATTCTGTCAAAGGGTTCACCGCACTGTGACTTGATTAATGCCAATTCACACATCCATGATACATTTTGATACAATTAGCATTAACCATACATTGTATAAGTTAGTCCCTCTCAGACTTCATTCAAAAAGCCCGTGCACAATGCATTATATCTCGTTTTTCTTTTATTTCAGTACTCTTCATTATGTCTTACAATAGGCCGGAGAAATCAAATACATCAAAGTGCCTGTTGGTGAAATTTTTTCGATGACTGAATAATGATTTTCCAAAAAAAATCGACCAAATACTCGTTCTGAGGCTAATGTTAACTTTCAATAATAGTTAAAATAGTTTCAGGCATTAACATTTTTCCCAACGTATTAATTTCTTGCATCAAATTGAGTCGCAGTCATTTCATAAAGTAAGTATATTGAAAAAGCACTCGTTTCTTCCATCTATGGAACCATTCTGGGCGCCAGAGGCTCTGTTTATCTTACGCGCAATTTATTAATCCCCAGTTTAAGTCAAAGGCAATTATTTCTGATGCTCGAAATCAATAAAAGAAAGTAAAATCGATTGAGGAGCCGTCGAATCTAGCTCACATATGAGTCGACAAACACATTTTGACAAAACTTCGTTGGAAATCATTCTTCAAATATGTTTTCTTTAACTTAAGTAACTGATTAATTGAACTTGAATAAGCCGAATAAATCAAAGGGAATTTAAAAAACCCCGACGATAAACTTCTTTATTGGATTTTCTTATTTTATTTTGTTTGTTGTTTTCATCAGCCACGTACATTTCAACTTGCGATTTCGTTCTGTGTTTTTCGGGGGAAGGGAAATAAAAAATAACGCTTGATTGCAGGTTATGTACATTTAGGTTACACGGTGCAAATTTTCCATCAGAGCAAGGTAACTATCCCACTCATTTCTCGATACAATTGTGATTAAAAAACAGCTAAACATTATTTCAAGAAACCCTTACAACAACTAAGACATTGTCA
>Ga0126338_10001608_pt1 | contig 14790 bp, 10 predicted proteins | sample OrbCmetagenome_2_FD_92529 | JGI IMG/M metagenome (GOLD analysis project Ga0126338, IMG submission 92529) | Coral microbial communities from Petempiche,Puerto Morelos, Mexico - Orbicella C C metagenome | ecosystem: Host-associated > Invertebrates > Cnidaria > Coral | place: Petempiche,Puerto...
CCCCCCCCCCCCCCCCCCCCTCAACTCCCCCTGTCCATCGAAGGCAATCCCCGCCGCACTTTGCCAGGTTGCCGTAATTGTTCGACATTACCTATTTATTCGCTGTGCTGGAGAGGGACTTTAGGAATACAATGTATTACGCAAGTACACATAACCCTGGCGAGGGCACGAACAAGAGTCCTAGGAGTTACCCAGCCACCACGTCTCACGCACGATGTGAGTACGCAAAGTCAACCAATTTAGTTTCCATCGAACACGTTACCTATGGCCGAACTCGATTCTTACCTGTCTTGATAATCTTTTATGATCTGCTGATGAAGACCCTCCTGCTTAGCAACCTCCCGATCTACCATCTCTCGCACCTCCTGGCTGTCCGCTCGTACCAGGCCTTCCACTGCTTTTCTGTAGATAAGAGAAATAGTTCCCGCCTCTGAGATAATGCTACGGCTTTCTTGTTATACATGTTAAGAGAGTCGTTACTCTGTACAAACTACCAAAAGCTAATTCTAGACTGTTAATTATAATAATAGTAGTCGTTTTGGTGGTTGTGGCGGCGGCGGCGGTAGTCTGTTCGTTTATGGGCGAGCAACTCGACAATTACCTGTGTTCCTGTTCTCTGTTAGCAAGCAGTTCTTGCAGCTGATGTACCTGACCCTTCAGTTGTTTAACTGAGTGTTTTGACAGTTCGCATTCCTTTGTCAAGGCGCCTACCCTCATCTGCTCCTGTTGTAACTGGGAAACCTGTAAAAGATAACAAAAATTTGTTAACAATTAAACACTTTTAATCCGACTACCAACTGGCAATCAAACGCAGCTGTATTAGCGAGTAGTCTTATTGAAGAGGACTATGCGAAAATAAGCAAATGACTGAGTTGTTTTTTTTTCTGCGGGCTTCGAGAAGGTGGTAGTAATTACGAGGTGCTTCTCGATTGAAAAGTTTTTGATTAATTTCCGACGCTTTTTTAACATCTTTTTGTTGATCTTTAATCTTCTAAACTCCTTGTCGTACGTATACCTTTAACAAGCGGTCGTCTCGCTTTGCTTATTACAAGAACACAGAAATTAAAGTCACAGCCTAAAGATGCTAACTCCATTGAATCTCGTGGAAAGGCCGCAAAATCTTTGTCCTCCTTAATTAATGAGAGCCTACACATAATGTGACCCACTGACCGCCTCGGCATGCTGTTTGATCTTGTCTGTCTCCATCTTTGTTGTGGCTTGTTCTAATGCTCGCAGCGCTCTTTGTTGTTCTTCTTCAGTTTCTTTCAGCCTTTTTACTTCTTCACTAAGCTCAATATTTTGTGCCTAAAAGTCGAAAAAATTAAACAACACATATCATTACAACAGAAAAAAACTGCCGGTTTCTGCTCGCACACTATGTGGCAAACAATGAAGCAAGTTTGGGAAAGAAAAACTTCGGAATTCTCACAACCTTGAACTATCTTATCTTTTCACTACGCCATGTTAACAAAACCAGAGTGCGTTAAAACTAAATGGCGTTTAGTCGAAATCAGCTTACAACAGGGAACGGACGGTCGTGAAGCGCAACTCGAATTTTCTCTTCTTTGTCATATATTGGCAATTGGTGAGAGCTTTTCAACTCGTTGGTGGGGCGTGAAAATGGGACAAAAGAAAGAACGCAAACTTTCAGTTGACGTCTGTAATACCTAACTGTCTGTGCTTATTAAGCTCTCTATAATAAATACCAACACTAGGACACATTGCCGCGATCTACCAAATTCTTAAAACAATCATAAGACAAATTTATGAACATAGTTATGGAGAGCCGAGTAAAATTTGTGAGAACATCGAGGCTTTATCGCGTGTTCATCATAATTAGAACTCAGATTCAGAACGTCAAAAAACAAAAAAACATTGAAAAATAAAACGTAACTAAGCCTAACAAACAAACCAAAAACAGTGCAATCCACACCTGTATTTCATTTAGAGCTTTCTGCAGAGAATCCTTTGTTTCCTTTTCTTTAAGCAGCGCACGTTTTAATCGACTGCTCGCCGCCAGCGAAGCTTCCCTTAGTTTCTTCTCCTCTGTCTCTGTTATGTGACACGTAAAACGACAAAATGGGGATTGTACTTGTCAAGTAAATGATTACATGTATAGCTAACTACCCAGTACACAGGAAAAAGTAAGTTTTCACATGATTTTCTGTTGCATGTTATTGCCTTTGCACATAATGTCGAGTCAAAGCTAGAAAACTGAAAACATTCACAAGCAAAAAAAAAACAATAAAACATATAAATAAGGATGCGTTAGAGCGGTTTTCAACTGAGTGTCGCAGAACCAAAACCAGACCAATTACTTACCAATCAGACTACTCAGCCAATCTCAAACCGCGTAGTAAAACCAAAACCAAAACCAAAACCAAAACCAAAGTAATTGTCTAATTACTTTCGATACTCAATTGAAAACCGCTCTAAATTATCTGTTATTAGTTTAACACATTTTTGAAAACCTGACATTTCCGCACTGGCGGATCTGCAAAATTGCTTCCACAAGGCTGTGAATATTTGAAATAAATATTGCAATCAAGTTTTGAGGAACTTACTCAACAAATCATTCCATTGCATACTTTTCTTTGTAATAATGTAAGACTTTTTCTTTTTAATACTCCTAAATCTGTAAGAAGTCATTGTTATTATTCGCAATAGAACCAGACAAAAACCTTTAAGTTGCATCTCTTTAATTGCGTCAACCATTCTTCTGGCAGCCTGTTCAGCTTTCCACCTTCGCTCACGCTCAGAATCTAGTTCTTGAATGAGTGACTAAATAGGCAAAACAACAGGCCATCATGAATCCAACTGTTAATTATTCAGTTTATTTGGCACAAAAATGAAGTTACAAAAAGTAAGACAAAAACTTTAAATTAACTCATTCAACCTCCTCAGTTTATACATAGGAAATATAAGATATTTTCTGTGTCTCTATCGAGTTTTAGTATAAATCTACTAGCGTTCTATCACGAATGGCGTTCTCTGATTGGCTACGCCACTCACTATCTGCGCCCTCGTCAACTATCACTAGAAATCTCGAGCTCGTATTAATCTAATTGTTTAATAGAAACATGAGTGGGAATTTGGGACAACGAGAAATGCTGTGGGAACACGAGCCAATAGGCAGGTGTTTCCACAGCTTTTTTGAGTTCTCCCAAACTTTCACGAGTGTTTCTATTTAACAATTAGACTATGAGGTCGAGATTGCTATCCGGTGAAAGTAGACGAGGGCGTACTCAAAATGCGGCGTTTTTTCGTTTTTCCGAAGTTTTTGAAGGAAAGTTTAGATGTAAATGGATGACTAAATTCCTGAAAAGACTAAAAGAAGGACATAAACGGTTTCTTGACTTTAAAAACTTGAAATTATTGAACAAACGGGTGCGCGCGCGTAAACAACTGCAAATTTCCAATGGCAATTCAATCCGTGCGATTTTGTTAAAGCGTTAAGTTTAATAATTCGTAGAAAAATAATTGGAAACCGTGATTTGCTTTAATTGCCGTTAGAATTCTCCTAAAACAATTCTCTTTTTTCGCGCCGTCATTACGTCAACAGCTCGCGCTAGTTCTGTGTTTCTTTCGAGTTTTAGTATAAATCTACTAGCGTTCTATCACGAATACCGTTCTCTGATTGGCCACGCTACTCACAATCTATTCTGTAATAGATAGTGAGTAGCGTAGCAGTGTGCACTTGTTAACAAAATGACGGCCGCTTCTTGGCGTTTTCTAAGTGTCTATGAAGAGGGTTTTCGATAAAGTTTTGAACGACTAGTAGATTTATACTAAAACAATTAGATTATTCGCTCTCGCTTTCTATGCGTGATAGTTGACGCGATAGAAATCTCGAGCTCATAATCTAATTGTTAAAAAGAAATATGACTTCTAACCAATCAGCGCGCGTCTTTTCTCTTGGCCATTTTCTAAACAGTACCCATAAGTAGAAGTACACACCATATAGACGTGCGAGGATTTTTTGGTTCAAATTCCAGACATCTCTTTGATGGTAAAATAACTGAGCGTGTACGGACACATGTTCATTTACGATAAAGAACATTACTTATAAACTGACCAGATATGTTTCATCATCTCGTGGATCTCTGACTGCCCGTCCTGTCACTGCCTTGCCTTTGATCGCCAGATGTTTTGCTTGTTGGTCTGATGGTGATGTGGAGCTTGTTGACTCGACTGTGACATGAACAGACGGCTTTGTTCGCGTCTTTATTGGTCCCTTCTTGGAAACTGGCATTCGCTGTGTTCTTTTAGCTTTGGGAGATCGTTGAATTTGTTTTCTTTTATCAGGTTGTTCAGTTGATTCAGACTCGTCAGAGTTGCTGTTTTCTATTACAAAAGAAAAACATTCTACATGTACATTTTATACTAAGCTCATTATATCATCAAATAAATTCTTAGTATAGGTTCCCTATATTACTGTATTGATGAAAGCAGTATCTTCAGGTCTTCAAAAACCAAACTTACCAACTCCTTCTTTTGTTTTCCCCGAGTGCCTTGAAACTTGGGTTCTTTCCTAAAAAAGGAATAAGTCTGAAGGCTTAAATAATTTTTTTCCCTTAATGACTGCCATAAATTTCATTTTTTTTTCCCACCAGTTGTGAGAATTTGGTTCTAAAATATAATTTACAAACATGTACTTTGACTAGTTATTTGGGAGGCACAATGACCTGGTGGTTAGAGCGCCTGACTCCAGGTCAGGCAGTCCAGGTTTGAGCCCAGACTGTGGTTACTGCGTTGTGTTCTCATGCAAGACACTTACTTACAATGGTACGATGGCTCTAAAGCATGTTTCACTCCATACACACTAGGAAAGTTTGTCTTGGTTTCTTTGGAGGCACCAAATAATTCCTATTAAGAGTCTTGTTCAAGAACACAACACAGTGACCCTATTCAGAGGGACAATAATAACTATAATTATTATAGTTCCAGTGGCGGATCTAGGGGAGGGGCCGGGGGGGGGCCGCCCCGTCCCCCTTATTTTAAGTGAAAAAAGAAGAAATGACTGAAAGAAGAAAAGCCGGCAGGGCAACTAAAACAAAACCGCCTCCCACCCCCACCCCCTTAGCTCAAAATCTGGATCCGCCACTGAGTTCTGTTCCCCGTAGAGAGTTTAGTTTTCAAGACAAGGAATAAATTTAAATATATACCCAGGACCTGAGCAACATTCAACTCACCGTGTTGTGAATCAAACGAGTGAGCTGATGTTCAAGGGTCTCTAAACGAACTTCATGATCAGCTGACAGGCTGACTCTTGCTGGTGGCTTCTTCTGCAAAGAACATCGACAAATTGAAATTACCAGCAGTTCATAACAAGAACTGAGCGGTGTGCCAATAGTAAGTTAAAGGTGGGCAAAGTCTGTGTTTTCAGTAGGAAAGCATTTGGTTTTCACAAGCAGGCAAAACATTTTAGTATCAACCAGGAGTATTTCTAGCCCAGTACATTATTTGCTGTTACCAATTTTAATATCTGGGTGGAGAGAGGCACTCTGAGAGTAAAGACTCTTGCCCAAGAATACAACACCATGACCTCAGTCAGAGCTTGAACCTAAGTTACTCATTCCAGAGTTAAGTACAATTAACTATTAGGTCACTATGCGGTGGTACAAGAAATAGAATAAATCCTTTCACTGTATCACTGCCAAAGGTATGACATTATAGTGCCAAAGTAGGGAATAAGGTCAACTCAGAATAACAGTCTGAAATCTAACAATAGATTATTCCATTCCACCAAAAATTCCAGTATGAATTTCCGGAAATTTTCTAGGGCGAATGGAACAGACTTTTTCGGTGGCTGCACCAGAGTGGAAAGCGCCCTCACACTTTTGTTCGCTTCAACTTTTTCAATGACTTCATGTCGAGGTTTAAATAGCAAATAGAGAAGCATACAGAGCACTGATACGTCGACACAGTGACTTTTTATAACCCATGACAGCAGGGACCTTATGCAAACCACAACGCAGCGAAAACGTCAAAAAACGAAGGATTTAATGAGTCGTACAATGGCTCTGCACAAGTTATAAGTCTTTGTACATTTCTTAGCTAACCTATCCAAAACAAACAAGTACACACAGGGGGCTTTATTTTTGTTGGAATTAAACGCTTTCTTGATGAATTTAAGTTAGCATTTATCGACCGACAAGTGGCGAGTAAAATATTAATCCATTTCGAATACACGTCGCCGTCATCTTTGTCTGGGATGATCGTGGTGACGCGGCCAAAAGAACTAGTGCTGAATAAAAAATTGCGAGTTTACATAATTTCCCAAAAAGAGGACAACCTCTTGAGGTATAACCAAATTTTCGAAAACTTTTTCCTGGAAATTTCCGTTCCATTTGATTTTCATCCCGAAATTTCCTGAATTTTCGGTTGAATGGTTCGCTTTTCGGAAATTCAACAATTTCCCGATTTTCTGGAACTTTTGCTAGAAATTTCCGTACCATTTGACCCCGTTTCGAAAATTTCGGAATTTTTGGTCGAATGGTAAGCGTCCAAGGATATTGGTCAAGCTGATCGACAGAACTCATTTTTCCCCCGGCCTGTGAAAGGTGTGGTAGCCTCATGGTTAGTGTGCTCGTCACTGGATCGAGCAGTCTGGGTTCATGCCCTGGTCAGGAACATTGTGTTGTGTTCTTGGGCAGGACACTTTACTCTCACAGTGCCCCTCTCCACCCAGGTGTGTTAATGGGTAGCGGCAACCTTAATGCTGGGGGTAACCCTGCGATGGACTAACATCCCATCCAGGGGAAGTGCAAACACTCCTAGTCGCTTCATGCTACCAAAACCGATATAAGCTCTGACCCGATGGGCACTTAGCTCGTATGCAGACTTTACCTTTTCATATTTCTCACTCTGGGTTTACTCTTGTCCTGATCTCATTAGAGTTACATGTATGTATGTGCAGTGGTGTGTACATGTAGTTTAGGCCATATAGCTCTAGCAGCATCAGCCAGATGGCAGAGCTGCATAATGTACTTGTCTCACATAATAATAGTTGAAGTTCTCCTTCAGTAGCATGTTGGGTGGTTAAATAGACAATTCAACTGAGGCCTTGAGCAATTTTCTAATAATGTTATTGCACATTACCGTTCTCACATTTGAACAACTCATTGTCCTTATTATATATTCTAATAATTATTTGTGTCACCTACACCACTTTTTATACACTTTTGATATCACACACAGTGGAATATTTTCATTACATTCCCTGACAATACTGTAGATCGGTGAATAAAACTTGGAATTATTAATTCCATTTTTTAAAATAAATAACAGTAGCTCAAGGCCTCAGTTGAATCGTGTATTTAACATTAATATTAGAAAACAATCCTAAGAAAATATGTGTGCTGATTGGTTAAAAACCGTGTTTCTATTTAAGCAATAGAACACTTTTTCCGTGTTTTCATAGCCTCATCTAAACATGAGGAGGGTTGGGAGAATTTAAGATAGTTATGCAAACACAAGACATAGTTGAGGGTTTGCATAACTTTCGAGAATTCTCCCAGCCCCCAAGTGTTTAGATGAGGCTATGTAAACACGGAAAAAATGCTCTATTGCTTTTATAAAACAATTCTCAAAAATATGTGCGAATCTAAAACGTCACAACAGTGTTTACACACTCTCATCTAAACACACCTATCGACCAATGAGAGCGCACGTAGTAGCTCAGTTATTTTATAAAACTCAATAGAAACACAGAACTAGCATGAGCTGTTGACAGACGTAATTGTGACCCAAGCGAAGAGAATTTACACTTTGATAATCAAAGTTAACAAGTTGTTTTCCTTTTTTTAGTCACGGTATTTTCTAAAAGAAATAGAAAACATGTTCTCCCTGTTTCTATCAAGTTATAGAAACACTCATGAAAGTTTGGGAGAACTCGAAAAAGCTGTGGAAACACTCACCTGCGGCTCATGTTCCCACAGCATTTCTCGTTCTCCCAAACTTCCACTCGCGTTTCTATAACTCGATAGAAACATGGTACATGTTTTCTATTTCTTAAATAGTTATTGTATGACATGCTGCTAACAAGTTCCCAAATGCAAGTAAAGGTGCAAGTAAATGTACATGTAGACATGGCATCCTCTGCAAATAATAGAAGGTCCATACCACTGGGGGATCTTCTGTTATCCTCTCCTCTCCAGTGTCTGTTTCTGATGATAACAGTGGCCCTCGTTGTCTGAATCTGTCCAGCACTGAGTCAATTCTTGGAGTCATAACTTCATACTTGGAATCTTTCTGTATTAAAGAACAAAGGGATTGTACAATTATATTGTGTTTCGCATTTATTAAGGTCTACATTGGATACCCACCTTATGCTAGAGAAACCAGAGTTACCAACTGTGGTAAAAGACCTTTAAAAAAGATCTTAAAAGATCTTTGAAGATCTGGGCACAGAAGGATATTTTGTGTATCTTGCAGAGTTCCCATTAACGCACAGGTGTGCATCTTATATGCACAAAAAATGAAAAGGATGCACAGTATATTGGTAAAGTACATCCTTGGGTGCAGGAAAAAGTTCCGAAAATTTTAGTAATAGGCAGAGGACCCCTGAATAGCAAAAAGAACCCCCAACTGTTTGGAACTGGGGTCCCAAGGACCCTTAACTATCAAAACAACTTGTAAGCAAGCCAAATGCACTGGCCCTAGTTGTTCAAAAATGGATTATGCTATCCACCAGAAAAATCGTTATCCTGTGATAAGTGTGGACAAAACAAAATACGCTATCTACTGGATAGTGATTTATCCAGTGGATAGTGCTATTCACCATTCGAACAACATGGGCCTGATCAGTAAACTATATTTGTAACAGAAACCTACTTACCGAAGGGCTCTCAGTAGAACTTTCTGATTTAAGATACTCTACATAGTCCTCCATTTCTACAAATAAAAATAACAAAATTAGAGAGCTGCATTTACAACAAAACAGCTTAGCATAAAACAAAGGAAATTAGCAAAACTTCAACTTACATTGTACATAAGAAATTCAGTTTAGCCAGTCCTGTGTACAGAAAGTTGGCTGCTTATTGAGGCTTAAATTTCAAACAGTCAAACTAGTCTATGAGTCATACATATGAGTACACATGTATTGTGTTCTCATTTCCGTTATTGAGTGCTACGGTAATCATATATAGACTGACTTGACCCGAACAGGTTGACTGGAGTGCTATTCCACAAAACATCTGCAGCACTAAGGCCAAGGTGTCCAGGTGTGTGGATTGGTACTGAGCATACAGGACAACAAGGACAAAGAGAGAACAAAAAGATACAGGTAGATTTCTTGTATCTCTTACTAACCCTTCTGTGCCCCCTTACTGCCTTCTCTTATTTGACCAAAGAGATAACAGAGATGGATTGGGAAAAGAAACATGGTAATTTCAGAACATAGAATGGAGAGGAAAAAAACACAGGATAATTTGTACCCATAAACACATTGTCCCTTGTTGCCCCTGGCTTTCCCGTCCGGTCAAGCCCGTCTAACACTTCCAGTGTTTTCAATGCTGTGAGTACACCAGATCGGTAAGCTGATATCTCACACACGGGATTAGCTTCTCCATATTGAGACAGTGTAAGTTCTTTAAGCATTCTGCAGCCGATAAGACAACTGATTACATGATCCAGTGAGGTGAGCTGGTTTCCATGGAGATATAAGTTCCTCAAGTTAAAGGCAGGTCCATGAAGTTTCTTCAACCCTGATAGATTATGAATTGCATTGTACGATAAGTCCAGCCTCATCAGATTCCTGCAATGACAGGAATTAAAATGCTTTTTAGGTGAAATGAAAATGTGAAATGAAGGGAAACTGAAATGTTTTTGACAGTATTTAGGCTAACTGAAGTAAAATAAAAATAAAAAAATCATAATATCAAGAGCGGAAGCCACATCAGCTCTAACTGGTTTTCATGCAGGTCCTCTATACTGATCAAATTGGAATTTAGAAATGTTGGTTTTTGAGGAGGAATGGAAACCAGAGTACCCAGAGAAAAACCCTTGGAGCAAGGCGAGAACCAACCCACATATGACAGCAGAATGGAATCGAACCTGGGCCACAATGGTTTTCATACGGGTCCTCTGTGCTGATCGAATTGGAATTTAGAAATGTTGGTTTTTGAGGAGGAAGGGAAACCAGAGTACCCAGAAAAAAACCCTCGGAGCAAGGCGAGAACCAACCCACATATGACACCGGAATGGAATCGAACCTGGGCCATAATGGTAGGAGGCGAGCGCTCTCACCACTGCACCAATTTAGTGGCCAATAGCATAAATGTAGCTTTGTAATGTTAGATAGAACCAGAGAGCTGTTACACAAAAATCTACACATAGTGCCTCAATAAAATTTCTCTATGACGTCTGAGGAAAACCTAACTGCACATAAAATCTACTGAAGATTCAGTTGAATCTACTGAAGCTTATCTCTTCTCCCGTCCCTTCTTAAAACAAACACAGGCAACAAGTTTTACCTCAGGTTCTCAAGTCCTTCCACAACTTGTAATTCATTGCAGGATAAGTTAAGGGTCTTGAGGCTCTTCAGACCACCAAGTCCTTGAATTCTTGTGATGTGATTTGACGACAAATCAAGATACTTGAGGTGCTGAAGTCGGTCAAGGTTTTCTATAACAGAAATGTTGTTGCAGTGCAGATTTATAGAAATCAATCCTGGATCCAGATGAAAGTCAAACAGACTGTTTATCTGTGAATCTATAAAACAGATCTCCTTTGGAAAAGTAGTGGAAACCACATCATCACTTTCTGTTGCCATCGTTGTTTTGCTCATACATTCGCAGATTTTCAGTAGAGTTAAATATTTTTCTCATTATATCCAGCCATATAGACACCCTTTGATTATTCATCTCTATTAAGGTATATCTCCAAGAAATAACATGGCAAGTCTTGACTCAAAATTGTGTTAAACAAGAATCAGAGCAAATAAAAATTGATTTTTTTAAAATGGCGCCTAATGGTATCGTCCGCTGGCAAGAGTTTCTAATTGCGTGGTGTAACAGGCATAGAGTGTCATTGTACACGGCCAGTAACTTTACTTCTTTCTCAGGGTTTGCTCTAGTCAGTTAGCATTGTACAGTGAAACTCCGTTATCAATCTGGTCACTAACGAGCCACAAACATTTGGCCGTGTTAACGTACGTAGTGACCGTATTAAAAGGGTTCTTTAAATAAGAAAATGAATAACTGAGCTTTTGTTCGGGCCCGAAATGGAGGCGTAAACAACGAGGTACAGTAATCTCAAATGGTTAAAAGTAGGCCTTCGCGGATTGTGCTAACATAATTTTTGGCATAATTGGAGCAAAAAAGCATAATTTTTTAAACGAACACTGCCACGGCATAATTAGCAAATTTTAGCACTTTTTGGAGCATAAATTCGTAAAATTTTGTATTTTCTACATAAATAAGTTAAATTTAGGTGGTATGTTCTTGCAATGCGTGTTTTAGCTACGCTAATAGTAGAATTGACTTTGTTCTGACATGCTTAGTTACTAGGCCTCTTTTGGCGAATTCTCGCGAATTTAGCGATCAGCAGGACAGCGCTCTTGCAGACTATCTCCAGGCCAGCGTGATGTTGCAGTACAATAAGCGCTGATGTTGACTTGTGTATACTATTCTTATCTATGTTTATTCAAGAAATTAGTGGTGCTCAAAGAACTCAGAACTGTCAAGACAAGTTGACTTACTTCGTGGCTTGATACGCTATAGTTTGAGTTAGTTTAAATCGATCGTTAAGTCGTTGAAGGCATTTTACAAACGGTTCAGAGATGCGAGCAGCTAATTTGGACAGCTGAGGGCCGAGACAAACTGCCATAAAACAAATAAATTTACAACAACAGTTTATTTGAAAAACATCATAATTTGGTGTCGTTATTGCGCGCCTATGTGTACAGAACATACGTCATTTTGTGAGCATAATTTGGGAATTCAGGAGCATAATTTGGGAATTCTGGCATAATTTTGGCATAATTTGGCAAAATTTCGAGCACTGCTAGTGGCATAATATGCCACTTTTAGCAGCACAATCCGCCAAGGCCTAGTTAAAAGCGCTCTAGCATATATATATATATATATATATATTTTCATCACTTTCTTTTATTTGTTTTGAGTGCTAGTAGCGAATATCTTGTCCTAAAAGCCTGGGGGGGACTTTCGTATAAAAAGGACGGGGGTGCTGGTCGTACCTCCTAGTGGTTATAAACGCGGTTTTGGTGCAGCGGGAGCTTTTGCGATACCCTTTAGGGTGTTGAACCGGAAAAAAATGACAGGAGATTATGTGTTGTTTTAGCGGAATTAGTACCTCTTAGGGGTGAAAACGTTTCAAGCCCACAAAACAGGATCTTGGTACCTCGTAGGGGTTCTTTTCAAAATTTCCGACGAGCACCCCCCGTCCGGAAAAGTCCGGAAAAGTCCGGAAAACTGGAAGCCCGGAATGCCGGAAACTAAGGCCCGAAATTCTAAAACCAGGAATGAAGTACATTTGTTAACCTCCCAGAGCTCGTTTTTCAGGGAAATCTATAAGACCAGATTTTTTGCAGCGGTAAAAGACATAAATTTGAAAATATCGAGAAAACTGCCTTTACAAACCCTACTGTTTTCGTGTTTAAAATTCGTATCCCACTGGAAGAGATGTGATGTAAAAATTTTGGAAGATTACACCGAGGGAAATTCATGAAAATCACAATTAAAGCCATAAAAACAGTAAAAAACGCATTTGTTTGGGCATTTATAATTTAAGACTAAATCCCAAAATTTTAACAGAGATGATAGTAAAGCACTATTTAATCATTGCTTATTGCATGTAATAAGTTTGAGAGGACTAGGTGTGAAAGCGAATGCAAATTAAAAAACAGCATTCAAAACATAACACTTGCGCACGCAACGCCATAAATGATTACCCTATGGAGCCACCTTAAGGTGCTAAGGGGCACCAATATTAAACTAAGTTTTTAACATGGATACAGTTTATTAAGGTGCGAAAAAATGATTTTCTCGGGCAATAAGAACTTCATCCTGCACGTTCTCTCGTTCAAATATTGCCGAAATTCTTTGTATTCTTGCTGATTTTTTCGGCCTGGTAGACATCTAAACAAGAGACAATGGGTGCATTCCTTTGGGGTGAACTGGATCTGGATCAGAAATCCAAGGTCACTCCGGATCACGGTGCATCCTCAGCAACCTCGTTCCGACCGAGGTTGCATCATCATAGGAACTGATGAACCCACTCTGGTCATGTTGGATGACTAATTCTTATCGAGATCACCCCAAAGGAACGCACCTTTGATCTAGCCTTTGTGCAAAATCAATCTCCGGCGACTCTCAGAAATGAGCTGCTAATTCTCCATTCTCGTCTCCAGTGCCACTAACACGTGATCTAAAGAAATGGAGGCTCTGGGGACGAGAATGCCAATTGTCAGAAGTGGACACATTCACGCATGAGCAAAATATTATCTGCAGCAAAAGATGGTTACGCGCATGACTAGATCATTATTCGCAAAGAGTTATTAGGTGGCGAGCTTTCGACCAATCTGCAAAGGATGGAAGATTGCGCTAAATAATAACGATTATTTGTTTCTCCAGCTTCTCACGGGTCCGGTATCCTAAATCCTTGAACCTGATTGGCTTATCGCGCGCTACAGCGGTCGGGATTTTTCCCATCCGGACCTCTAGTACGGACTGCTCCGAAATTTCCAACTTTGGCAACTTTTCAAGCTTTTTGTTACGCCGTAAAACAACGTCAAATGTAAACATCCAACACAGAGCCAAACAATTATGGATTCCGAGCAAACAGTACCGCTTTTTGTGCCCGAAATTTCAAACGCACGCGTAAGCCAGATTTGAACTGAAAGGTTTCAATTAAAATTAAACTCAAAAGTTGCTTTCAAAGTAATACGGTAGAGAAAAAAAATAAGCATTATTTGCCGGCCTTAGTCGGTCCGTATTGGGAAAAGGTGGCCAAGAGTCGTACTCAAGACCGAGGGCACAGTTTTCCCCAATACGGACCTCCCGGCTGGCAAATAACATATATGAATAGTAGAGACATTCAGATATCGACTACAACATCAGTTGTACCAGTCATTGATCAAGGGTTATCAGTGCACATGTCAGCCCTGATGTTAGTTAAATTGCATTGATTCGTATATTTTCTCTTTCTGAAGAGCCTCAAACATCTCCCAAAACTATTCCTATTTTAACTTAATCTCGTCCACAAGAGATCTGGAAACGAGATTGATTTTAACTCCTTTTATCATCTGAAAAAAAGTCATGCAGAGTTTTAGGATTCCGGACCTTGGTTTCCGGCATTCCAAATTTCCAGGTTTCCCGGTTTCCCGCAGTCCAGATTTCCTGGTTCCCTGGTTTATCAGCATTCCCGATTTCCAGATTTCCTGGTTCCCTGGTTTCCAGCATTCCAGATTTCCTCGTTTCCGGCATCATTTTCTATGCATCGTATAAAGTTTCAACTCTCTTATGGGTGTTTGAAAATGTGGTCAAACATTGTCTTTCGTGTTTGATATATTACTAACAATCCTTGAGAAGTTCGTATATTGTGATCGTCCGGGTGAGGGTAGTTCTGAAAAGAACTGTTGTTGGTGACTGACGTTTCGACAACCTGAGCGGAAGTCATCTTCAGATTCAAGTGGGACTCTGCTCCGTGCTTAACCTACAGTACAAACTATTTTCAACGACTGACTCTGGAAAGCTGGTACACTAACCTAGAACAAACGCCACTTAACAGATGTCAACAACTACCGGCGCCTTACAAACGACTTATCCA
>Ga0126338_10001609_pt1 | contig 14786 bp, 14 predicted proteins | sample OrbCmetagenome_2_FD_92529 | JGI IMG/M metagenome (GOLD analysis project Ga0126338, IMG submission 92529) | Coral microbial communities from Petempiche,Puerto Morelos, Mexico - Orbicella C C metagenome | ecosystem: Host-associated > Invertebrates > Cnidaria > Coral | place: Petempiche,Puerto...
ATGGATGTTTGGAAAAGCATCCTCGTCACACGCGCCAAGTGCTAATAGAAGATTGCTTGGAAGTTCCTTCTCTGCTGACTGCCACATCGTTTGCCATCTTCGCAGCTCATTCCCAAGGGATTTAGGAAATGGAAGGTCATTCTCCCAGAACAGCATGCCTTCTGTTGCTTCAGATAGCTCCAGGGTGTTTTTAACTATGATTGAGGGTACTAAATAAAGCAAGTGACGAGCGTGGCGATCCTCGTCAGAAAATCGGTCTTGCATTTGACTAATCAGAGAACCAAGAAGGGGAATAGCCACAGATTTTTTGTAATGATCAATTGGACTAGAACTGGGAATGTTTCAGCGATTCCTCTGCATGCTTGTCTTTCTGGAAATAGCTTCAACGATTCCCAGTTTCTCAGCAAGGTCTAATATTTCTTTGTTCTGAACCACGAACTTACCTGATTTCTTTGTAGAAAAATCTGTTATTTTCTTCATTTTCTGTGTAACGTTGAACACACTCCAACAATACTCAAACATTCGCTTGGTCCCAATCCCACTCGTTTACGTTTGAATGAATTTCACCTGTTCATGCCGCCTGTTATATCTGATCCTGTCTGATGATGCGATCCTGATACGACCTTCTTGCAAGTAATATCCTCCACAGTAGTCGCGAAATGTACGTTATCTTTTCAAAACTTGAAAAGCAGTCGAATGGTGGAAGTGAAACAACTTTGTAAAAAACAATTTTATTATATTATTTGTAGGAAGAATCAAACAAAATAACCAAAAAAAAAAAAATGCTGCTCAAAAGGGGGGTTGCAACCCCCTCAACCCCTCTCCTGGATCCGCCTCTGGAACTGATCTCGTCACGAAAACTTTGACCTGGGGTGAACTAACAAACAAAAGCTGCAGACGACAAAATACTTTCTGTTGCTAGATACATACCGCTAATTCAAAAATGTGAGCTTGATAACTGTTCTGTTGTGCTGCATCTTGACCTATCTAATATTTTCTTTTTCTTAGTCAAATTTGAGTAAGCAAGCGCACGAGAGCTTCCGCGGCATAGTAATGTAACAGCGGCACAGCGACAAGAGATGTTAGTGATCTGTATCGTACCCAAATTCGCAATTAATTAGCCAATCAGGAGCCATGTCTACTGTCCTGATATCTTGCGATATCAAGTCAATGACCTGGTACGGCTACGATATCATGCTTTGGGAACGGTAAATACCTAATTGTTTGTTTCGTTGTGGGTATCTCAGCTCCACTGAATACGAACCAAGGCTCGCCCAAAACTCCTAGTATGGTCCTAGTGCGCCGCCGAAAATTCCGATTACGAATAAATACTGTACAAACGAGTGGCACGGCATTCATATGATGAAGCACTTTAACTATGCCAAAATGCATCTTCTGAATTCAACAACCAACTCTCTTCAGACTTCGTGATGACGACGACATTGTTTCTTTTTCTATATATTGTTACATGTGTTGTGGCGCCATTCTTAGGGGTGTTGACGCGGCGTTAGTAACTCCAAATGTTGTAATCTTTTGCATATCAGTAACTAAATCCTGAAACCCTCATACAGCAAAGGGCTTAAAAAAGCGGAATTCGATCGTTCGTGAGAGAAAAAGAGTAAAGTTCTTATATAAAATAATTTTAAAGTTCCAATATAATATGATTTTAAAGTTAATTTTTTTCGCAAAGCGTAGAAAAACGGTAGAGGAAGCGATCTTTCAAATGAAGAATAGTGGTCAGCGAACATCCAAAATCGTTGCATCTACACAGTGTTAGCAGTGGCCGCAAGCATTATTGTTGTTCATTTTACGACGTCTTAGCGCGTGGCCGCTTATTATGACGCGGGTGTGACCTGTGTGCGCAGTAACGATGTTCACAAACAATAGGTCATTTCCGAGTTACCTTGTGCCTCTGTTTCAAAACCAGTCCGCATGTAAAACCTTTCATGTGAAAACGAGTTTGATTTGCATAAAAATGAACCTGTAGGCGGAACTCATTTTCATATGAATGGTTTCTCACGACACAGAGGGAAAAGACAACTCGGAAGTGGCCTATTGATCCGAACATCCTTAAAAACTGAAAGCGGTGTATAATGGAAATAGTAAGAAATATCAACACAAAATACAATAGTGTTTAGCCGGAAGATTGCGGTAGATCTTGTAGTTTGCATAAGTGAATTTTTAATTCTCAAAACCGCACTTGTTTACAGTTACATGATGGGCATGGTGACCAGCAGTTATGACGTAGCAGCCATGATCGTAACTCCGCTGATAAGCTACCTCGGAGGCTCACGAAAGAAGCCAGCGTTCTGTGCCTGGGGTGTGTTCACAATGGGTGTGGGTTTCTTTATTTTCATGCTGCCTCATTTTGTCTCGTCTCCTTACGAAGCAGGTATGTCCATCATGACACAACTTGGCTACATGGTTGACATGAAGAGACCATGATCTAACTTAGATGATGCTGATGATGTTGAAGACGTTGATGATGATGATATTAATGATGTTGATAATGCTGATAATGATGATGATGTTGTTGATGTTGATGGACCTTGATGTTGTTGATGATCATATTGATAATGTCGATGATGATCATGTTGATGTTATTGTTATTGATGATGATGATGATGATGATAATATTGATGTTGATGGTGATGATGATTAAAACCGATACATGTACTACGATACATAGCCAATGCCAGTACCAGTTCCAATATTAAAACAAGTAACAATAGTAATTGCAGTGCTAATGTTTCTAACAGTTTCATGGTTCGCTTATATTAGGTGTCGTCACAAATGCCACTTTGAGTGGAAGTGACTCAGGACTTTGCATGGCAAATCGCACTGATTTTGGCGGGAAAAGTGATTGCCAAGAAGAAACCACCGGCGGTAGTACTCTTTACTACGCGCTGTTCATTCTGGGAATGGTTGTAGCAGGAGGTGGCTGTACTCCGATGATCGCTTTGGGAATTCCATATTTGGATGAAAACGTCAGCGTCAATGTGTCACCAATGTACGTGGGTATATTTCTCGCTTGTGGAATTTTAGGTGAGTTTAGTTGTCATGGTAATTGTTGATACAAGGTAATTGCTGATCTTTGTGCAATTAGAAATGCATTCCATATTTCCATTAACTATAATTTCGCTGTTTATTGATCAATTAAGGCCATAGCAATTATATATAATTAAAAACTGGATCATTGGATGATGCAATTCAAGAATTTTCTTATATAATAGCCAACAAGGCTCTAAGCGCCTCGTCGGCTTTCTATCATCTCATATCCATCGGGGCGCGCTCGTGGAATGATTGTTAAATGTAACTTCTTCAATTAAGTGAGGTAAAAGAATTCCGTTGTAGATAGTGAGTAGCGTAGCAGTGTGCGCTTGTTAACAAAATGAAGGCCGCTTCTTTCCTTTATCGAGCCGTGTCTGTGAGGAGAATTTAGATAAAGTTTTGAACGACTAGTAGATTTATACTAAAACAATTAGGTTATTCGCTCTCGATTTCTATGCGTGATAGTTGACGAAGGCGCAGCCCGAGTCAACTATCACGCGATAGAAATATCGAGCCCATAATCTAATTGTTAATTATAAAACCTTTGATAAGTCAGTTGGTTCAGATGTTGTTTCCTGGTAATTGTTTCAGGTGCCACTGTTGGATTCGTGTGTGTCTCAAAGTTTCTTTCAATGTTTGTGGAACTTGGTGTCCAGACCTCGTTGACAATTCACGATACACGTTGGGTTGGGAACTGGTGGCTAGGGTTTGCCATATTTGGTGCTATCTGTGTGTTTTGGAGCATTTGGCTGTTAGGATTCCCAAAGGAATTTCCTTCGACCAAGAAGCAGCGGGAAACAGAGCTCTGTGAATCTCTAGCCACAGCCAAACTGGTAAGTTAATTTACTAGAGTTGCTTATAGGTCCTTTTAGCGTGGTTTATCATTTTTCTCGCAGATTTTTTTAAATGTGAAGCCTTCTTAAAATTTTTTCTACTGAACAAGGGAGACGCCAGATGCGAATACAACTTTACCTGCGTAACCCCTCCCCCACCCACAATGTTGAAAACTAGTACCTGCAATTTCTCCTACATGATTTTCAACAACGTATTGGGTCGAGAGGGGGCAACAGCAACGCGTTTTTAAAGGAATAGCAGTGCTTTTTCAAGCTTCAGTTGTAAAACACAGATAATTCGTATCATTACATCAGCGTCCCAAGGACTTATGTCCGTGATTGTTGCTTGGCTAAAGTTTGCTTTGTCAGGAGCGTAATTTCAATTCACTTGCTTGTTGGTTGCAATTGATAATTAAATGCAGTTTTATTATGTAGCTTCATGCCAAGCTTAAATCAGTTTCCCCACTGCACATGACGGTCTATTTCTAGTTTGAGCGCATTTTGCTCTCAGTTTTATCGTGACTGGAATGTAATCAGAACGCTGTTTAGAGCTAAAACTAAGGTTATTACTAAAACCAATTACAAAGGACACAGACAATGCGAAGAACTAATCAAGTTTCGAAGTAAATGCATGTAGCTGACGCGAAGTGTGAGGAAACGTGTGTGAGCGAGTCACGATTGGTTTCGGTTTTATTTCTGATTGGGTGATCAAGTGGCGCGCGTGAGTTGTCTAAGGCAATCATGTAGCATAGTAATGCAACACCAAAGCAAATGCGACCTACTTTCGACACTCCAGTGAACACCACTTAATCGCAGTTGGAACATAAGCTGATGGCAGTTTAAACACGAACACATCTAGATCTTGAGCACATTTTGATCGCATTTTGATCGCAGTTTAACCATAGGTTGATCACAGCTTTATCGCATTTTAGATCTTAATCTGAAAATTGAGATCTAAAATTGATCGCATATGCTGACGATTCGATCAGTTTGCTTTTTAAATTTCACTTAAACTTGATGGATGTTGTATGTTCTTCTTTTCTTGTAGGGTGCATTTAACGTTTCTTAGGAGTTTGCTAACTTGCTTGCCAACTTGATTCCTCTTAGTTCCCTCTGGAACATAAGGCCTTGACTACGAGCCTCTATCTTTCTCGACCTTGAGCTGTCTTCTTCGCCTCCTCCCAGGTCATGCTGATGGTCCTTAGCTCTGCCTGCAGAGTTCTTTTCCATGTCAGGGTTGGTCTTACCCTTTTCCGTTTCCCCCGCGGGTTCCAATCCAAAGTTTGGCGGATGATGCTTGTCTGCTCTCTACGTAGGGTATGCCCGACCTATTTCCACTTTCTGTTCTGATGGTGACGATAAAGGGGTCCTGCCCGGTTTTTCGCAAGAGTTCTTGGTTAGAGATGCGCAGCATCGGACGGAGACAGGTGTCGAGGAAGACCTGTAGTTTGTGGTCGAAGTTCTTAGTGCGCCTCCGGGTTTCTGCCTCGCACAGGAGGACTGGTTTGACATTGCTGTTGACTAGTGTCAAATTCGTACCGTAGCTGAGGTTCTTACTCCTCCATACTGCCTGAAGGGTGGCAAAGGCCTTACGTGTTTTGTTGATATTAGCCCTGATGTCTTCATCTGTCCCTCCTGTCTTGCTCACAATACTACCCAGGTAGGTGAGGCGATCAACTTCTTCGATGGCGTGACCGTCGATGGTGATGGGAGCTTCCTGGCTTGCGTTTATTCTTAGCCGGTTGTTGGTCTTTGTGACATTGATCTCGAGACCTGTCGTCCTGGCAACATCGCGTAGTCTCTCAGTCTTGGCCTGTATATGCTCCCGAGTATGTAACAGTAGGCCAACGTCGTCGGCGAAATCTAACTCCTCCAGCTTCTGCAGGAGGGTCCATTGAATGCCTCTTGGCTCTTCCATCGTTGTTTTCATCACCCCGTCAATTACGAGTGGGGACAGGATACAGCTCTGTCTCACTCCTGTGTAGACAGTGAAGGGTACAGACAAATCAACATTGTGGATGAATCTGCAGCTGGTATCCTCATAGAAGCTCTTGATGATGTTTACCATCTTCTGAGGAATGCCGTAGTGTCTCACGATTCTCCAACACACTCTTCTGTCCACCATTTCAAACGCCTTCTTGAAGTCAACAACATTGACATGCAACGGTGACTACCATCCTAGTGACTGTTCGATAATGATGAGGAGAGTCGCTGTCTGATCCGTGTAAAATCTGCCTGCCTGGAATCCAGCCTGTTACTCTCTCAGTTTGGTGTCCACAGCTCTCCTGATCCTCTCCAGAATCAACCTAGCGAAGACTTTGCTTGGAAGGGGTAGAAGCCGGATTCCTCTCCAATTCTTTCAGTCGCTGAGATTCCCTTTCTTGGGAAGCTTTGCCTTTGCCTTTTCCCGGTAAGCTCTTTCTCCCACGCATCCTGCAGCAGGTTGATCATGATGTTTGCAGTGACCTCAGTATCTGCTTTCATGACTTCGGGCCCGATGTTGTCTGGACCTGGTTTGCCAACTAACTTACAATTAGACTCAAAGCGGCTGTAGCGTAACAACATCTCTGGTTAGAAATGCCATTGTCTCCTTTTTAAAGATCAAAGGTTAAACTATGCAATCTCTGGTGTTTCTTTTTTCGTAGCCCAATGAAGAAGACGTAGAAGAGGGATACGTAACCGCTGGCTACACCAAGCTCAAAGATCTTCCCAAGGCAACAAAAGAATTGTTTTCACACCTTCCATTTGTCTTCATTACATTGGGTGTCTGCTTTGAACACTTTTACATCTCAGCTTCAGTGGCTTTCATGCCAAAGGTTATTGAAAAGCAGTTTTATCTACCGGCTGGGAAAGCAGCTTTTTTGTACGGCGTGATAGCACTAACGTGTGCATTCTTTGGCGACTTGACTGGTGAGCAAAACATACACGATATGCATGTACTTATATGTATTTATTTTCTTGTGTTGAGACTCTAAAAGCAAGTTTTTTACTCAATCGCCGCGCTCGTTCGTGAAAAACTGTTGTTTTTACGACTCAAAAATTTAATAACATTCATATCTTTTCACCGCCTTGAAATAGCCTCTATTTATATTTCTTGTTTCAGGGGCATATATCGTCAAACGCCAAAAATTAAGCTTGATTGGTGCTGCCAGGATGTGTTTAGTTGTAACTGTAATTGGACTTGCAAGTGCCTGTGTTCTGTACATCAAATGTGACACTCCAAATATTGCTGGTGTTAATAAACAACATCTGAACAGGTAAGAGGTTTATCTATCCATCCATCTATCTGTCCATCCATCCGTCGATCCCTCCCCTTCGTCCATCCATTCGTCCGTTCGTCCGTTAAGCAATCAATCCGTCCGTCCGTCTGTCTGTCTGTCTGTCTATCTGTCTGTCTGGCCGTCCGTCCCTTCGTCTATTCCAAGTCCATCCTACCATTCGCCTACCAATTCTTCTATCTATTTATTCGTGCATTCTTCCATCTATCCATTCGTCCGTCCGTCCCTTCGTCAATCTATCCATCCCTCCGTCAACTCGTCTGTCTGTCCGTCCGTCTGTCCGTCCATCCAAGTCCATCCCTCTATCTGTCTACCAATTCTGATATCTTTTAATTCGTTCATTCTTCCATTCCTTTCTTTCTTCCTTTCTTTCTTACTTTATTCATTCATTAAAGAAAACAGTTCACAAGCCTATATCATATATGATTTACGTGGTTAATTTCGTCTTAAATTTTATAGCTCGGGTCCAGTCCAACTCTCTTCACCATGTAACCACGCCTGTAACTGTTCTGGAGTAAATTATGCTCCTGTGTGCGGTGGGTCGCTGACCTATTTTTCGCCCTGTCATGCTGGCTGTAATGAGGGAGACAAATCAAACGAGGTACGAAGCTTTGTGAAAGCTATTCCTATGTACTTTATATCTTTACTGTATTATATTGAGCTCGTTGTTATCTTGTAATCCTTTTCTGTGTCATTTTCTATCAGGGTTCCTTTTCCTACTCCAACTGCGCCTGCGTCCCTAAAACTGGTAAAACATCAGGAGAAGCGAAGAAAGGCATCTGCGCTGTTGACTGCGGGCTCAACCGCCTGATCTTTTTGACGATTCTCGGTTTATTGCCTTTCATGACTTTTCTGAATGGCACTCCAGGGTATATAGTCACCTTGAGGTTTGTAATGAGCATCTTCAACAAACAGAACAACTAAAATCTTTATTGTACACGTTCTCGCAAATTAAAGCACATTTTGAAAGAGAAGAAAATTGAAATTAAATGGAGTGCTGGCTGCCTGGAATAATCATAGGGGTTAGTGGAGCCAGGCAGCCAGTTAAGGTAGTACAAAGATAGATCAACTGAAATAAAGATCGGTTGACTAGAGAGTAATGGGCAGAGTAGAGAGGGGAGGGTACTAAAAGGGAAGTGCAGATCACGTTCGAAGAAAATTTTTCTTCAGTCAGGGCAAGATTGGGGAAAGCATTTTAAAAGAAAGATAAGCGATGACAGCATGACGTTCGATCAACCTATGTTGCCATTATCACCCGCTTTATGGAGCTAGCAACCATTCTTTTTTGTAATACTAACAAGCATATCATTACAAATTAAAAACGAAAAAACTTGAAAGGCGAAATTTGATCAAACACCTTTTTGCTTACTTTAGGAGTGTCCCACCCGCTCAGCGGTCCTACGGGTTAGGTATCCAGATGGATCTTATCAGAATTCTGGGAGCTATTCCAGGACCTATTGTGTTTGGCGCTTTACTGGATAAGACATGCATTCTTTGGAACACAAAGTAATTATATATGCTCCCCTTGTCGTTTTGCTGTAATTGTGTTTGTTGTTGTGTCAGCGTGCAGCAGTGTTTTTGTGTTTTAGTTGCGTGAACACTGAAGTGAGTTCGTTTTCTTGAATAAAGACCTTGGATATCACTAGATATGGCGCAAAAGCTTGATTAGAGGGCTAACCGGCAGGCCAAAGTGTCTGCAACTGGAAGAATGCCTGGCGTTGGAACAGGATCCTATTCTCAATTCATTGCTGCTAAGAAACAAATTAAAGGACCATTCTGCGTGGGTCAAAGAAGAACTTGGTGCAACACAAATCGAGCGCCTTCTTTGGAGAGTGTCGAGGCAAGAGTACCTCAGGTTCACTGTGAACGAGATGCCATACAAAAGGGATTATTTTAATATAGGAAAACTGTAATGAAAGCTAGTACCATCAAGAAGTACCACTGTAGTAAAAATTCACGGCTAACCACCCCTCCACAAACCAGAGTAGCTATTGTTAGAGTGGGCATGTAATAGCCTCACCTCAGTTCTTTACCTTATGGAATGTTGAATTGCGTGACAGCCCTAGGAACGGTTAGAATGGTTTTTAATTACAGGTGCGGTAGAAGAGGCCATTGTCTGGAGTACGACCATGATGGACTGGCGCAAGTGGTGGTGGGAGTTTTCGTCACGTGTAAGTTCATCACCTTGGTATGTTTCTTTCTGTCGTGGTTCTTTTGCAGACGACTTCAAGCCACAGAAAAGATGAAAGATGTTAACAGGGAAGATGTTAAAGAGGAAGGAGAAGGAGAACGTGAAGGAGAAGAAGGAGCTGGAGCCAGTGAGAGAGAATTACGCCAAGCGGAGACAGTGATGTGATAAGGGAGGTGCTTCAAGTTACAACTGAAAATGAACTATATGTGTACACGAGCAATTTTTTGGCTTCATTAGTAAATAGCAGAGTGAGATTAGCGGGACTAACATGAATCAGGGCGTCAGCGATGCCTCGAAAGTTCTGCCAACTTACTCCAGGGTTTTATCGTAAGTTATGTGAAAACGTAGCAGTAGTCTTATCAGTTCCCGCTATAAGATTGGTAAAATAATTTGAAATGTGACGTAGCATTTTATCAAGTTAAAACAAAGGAAATGATAACCGTGATGGTTTGGATTCCTGATCTTAAGTAGGATAGATGTAAAGTGTACTTTTTTCTATTTTATCCTGGGTTTTAGTCTCGATTAAGTATTTACATATACTTGAGACAACATGTCATCACATTTTCAACACCTCGAAGTCTTTCAAGCACACTCCGATACGCTTTGTATTTTCAACTGTCTTCTCGGTGTTGGAAATGTGCTAAAATGGTCTCACGTGTTTGATTTATTACCTCAATTTTGAAATACATATGTAGTCGCAGTCGCAGTCACGAATGGAAACCAGAAAAAGTCCAATCTGTTCACAAGTACAATTAATCCGTAATTTTTTGGAGAAAAAAGACCGATTTACCATTAATGTAAATCACGGCAAGATTCTATCAGAGAAAGTGACGTTTCGGTCGATTTTTTTCGTGTTTCTTTTCGGGGTGATTTTTCTCTCACACCATGGCGGTGTCCAATCAGAAAGTTCTAGCTACTTTGGCCACCGCTCACATACATAAAGTTTATTTCTTTACGGCTCGGCTTCATATTTCTTAATACCTCACTATGTTCATTACTTTACCATATAAAATGTGTGTAAATTCCCTTTATGGTGTAAATATAAAACTGACCTGAATTTAATTGAATTGAATTGCTTTGTTTACTGCTGCTTCTTCATAAATAGCTTTATGTTTGGCTGAAACGGCAATCCTGGACATGACATGGGACATGGGCCATGGGTCATGGGTCATGGGTCATGGGTCACGGGACATGGGTCATGGGACATGGGACATGGGATATGGGTACAGGGGACATGGGTACAGGGGACATGGGGACACGGGGACATGGGGACAGGGGACAGGGGACATGGGACATGGGACATGTTCGCTTGTATACTTAAGAGCTAACTCCATTACTCTACAGAATGCGACCGATACAATCACAATTTAATTGTTCAGCTATCGACACAATATGGGTTAAATTAATCTGCTTCCAACCAATCAAAAGCGAGTACTTACAGTAGCAGTGTTATAAATGAAGAAATAGATTCGATGTTTAGCTTGAAAATTGTCTTCAGCGCTGATAAACGTGCAAGAAAATGTGACCACATTTGGTAAAACGCCCATTGGTTTTAAATGACTTTTTCGTCAGAACAAGCGGAGCAATAAGCAACCTCTAGATTTGATTTTCGAATTTTAAATAGTTATATAAGTCGCACATTGTTTGTGATCAATACCAGTTAATCCGTGAGTAGGTAACATTCGAGCACAATGCAAGGTGTAAATCACGGATTTTAAAATGGTCTCACTTAGGTTGTTTCGAAGGAATAGCCATTATATTATTTTTAGCCGTCAAGGTATCTTTTAGGGCTGCATTTAGGGATATAATGTAAAAAACGCTGTCTGCCTGTTCTAAAGTGGTATCTTTTAGGGCTCAAATAATGCATGAACCACACCCAGAAAGGTATTTTTTAATAGTTTAATTGACATTTTCCCATAAGAGTCCTGCCTGGGAAGCTAACTGCGTTGATTTCTTAGAAGCTGCTTCAGTGCTTCGCGCATCTCCCTGCTTTTCCAACAATAAATAATGGGATTACACAGAGAGTTAACCACGTAGCTGGACATCGTTATATGTATGGATCTTGAGATAATTCTTCTTATTGTATAATCAGAAAATAGATAAAATGCCACGGCGCGCAGAAGTCCTGGCGAGTAGCAAATAAGAGCACAACCAATGATGAAACTGGTTGTTTTCCAAGCTTTCCTTTCGGCCAGAAACTTTGCTTTCGCTTCTTGAGAAACTTGCTCAGATTTGATCTTAACCTCGTGACGACGGCAAACAAAATAAACAGATACATGACAGTAGGAAATGGTTAACAAACATACAATTGCCAGTATTTGCGTTTGACCTGGAATTACTTTCACGCCCGGGACCATTTTAGCGAGCAGTACACTATAAACCATTATAATTAGCCAGCTACCTGCTACTGCTACAGTTAAACGGGATTTGGTCACGACGCTTTCATATCGAAAGGGATATTTCATTGCCACAAAGCGTTCGACGCTGATAAGCGCCAGATGTAAACACGATCCAAGGCAAAGGCAGATTGTTGTCACATATGCTATCCGGTTAGCGGTATTAAATCAAGTCATGTATGGTGGCCCACCAGTCAAGAAGTGAATTTCTTGTGCGATGAAGGCTGGCTGGGCGGCGATTCCCACTGTCAGATCTGTTCCTGCCAAGGAGGCCAGCAACATGTTATGGTTAGTTTGAAGTCTTCGTTTTGTCGTCACTGCTACTATGACAAGCGCGTTCAGAAGGACAATAGGCGGACATGACAAGTTTATGAAGATGACAAACACTGAAAAGACGTACTCTTCAATTGGATATCCACCATCAGGTAATTTAGGAGGAGAGCATTTGAGGCGTGAGGCACTTGACGAATAGTTGGTTGCATTCATGATGAATTAACGCTTTCGTTCGAGTGGAGGGACCTGCGTCAAATGCTGAGTGAGTAGCAATGAACAGTGTGCTGAATAAAAACAGATCAGGAGGATATAGAATGGCTGAATACTCCACAGACCTCCGTCGTGTTCAGTATAACAAACCCATCGGCTTGTCTCCCTTTATACTTGGACAGTGAGAACAGAGCAGCTGATTTTGCTGCAAATAAATGCTGCAATAATTACACTCTTTGTAAGAGACTCGGTGGTCCGAAATCCATAACCTCAAATTAAAAATGGTAAAAAAGAATAGCAGGACATGAATATTAAGTGGACAGTTTTGCATTTTGTGGTTGATCATTAAAGACATTAACCGTCTTGCTTCACACTCACGCCTAGCGATATCTTGTTTCTTTTCCCCAATGTGGCTTACCTACGGGCAACCGAATCAAAGCTAAGTTAACTAAGCTGGATTCTAAAAGAATATATTTTTCTATCAGTTAAGGCAACATGTATTGAACTTCGTGCAATTGCAAAGTCGGACGTAAACGAGAAGAAATCTTATGTCAGTTGTAATTCTTCCCTATTGTTGGTGTTTGATAGATTTATGCCGCGTTTTCACGCAAGGAACACTGCATGTATTGAAGAAAATAAACAAGAAGGATTCTTTTAATAAAGTTTTTCTCTTATATGATGGCAAAAACGTTTGTAACGTCTTGTCTTTTCGTGAATATAATTGGCTGTTTAATTACATTCTGAGTTTAAGTTGTCGATTTCTGCTAGTATCTAATCCTTATTGTTGAATTGAAATTAAAATCGATACATTTAGTTTGACTTTTGAAAGAAATTAAAAAACTGTACACATCTTCATTCATTTGTAAAAATATTTAGGGACAAAGAGTTCATTTGCAACATATTCAGTTATTATTGCAGTCGAGTTTCTGTTTCTTATGTGAATTAGTTACCGTGTGGACTTCCCATTCTTAAATAACAAAATAGATATATTTTTCGGCTTCCACTAGGAAACTGCCCTGATTAACCTGTTCCTTCAGCTTTTGCCGCTTTATAATGAAAAGGTGAGAACTATACACCTGACTTCACTCGAACTAAATGCCGCAATTGTTTCAATACTTTTTAAGGACTTGACAGTTTATAAGCGCAAAGCCTTCATTTTCATGGTCCGACAGATAAACATTGAGAGCGAGGTTTGTAATTCAGTTTTATCTTCAAAATACTAAACCATTTCACTGACGCATACTGTGTATTATAATCCATCAAATGTTTTCGCTCGCGAGCGATTGGTCTAAACACGTCACGTGACTGAATATGCCCCAGCTAAAACTGGGAAATATCCGAGTGATATGCCCCATTTTCCAAAGATGCGCGTGTTGCGAAAAATATTTGAAGGATAATAAACACAACAGCCTCTATTTGACGTCAAATGGCATCATATCATTTGACCCGCCATCTTGGATCCGCCATCTCGTATTTCACTATTTTCATAAAAAGTTCAAAGATAACGGAAATTAACGCAAAATCAAGTTAGAATGCTTATGAAATGCCCAAATTCGCAAATTCCTACAATTTGATGAAGAAAACTGGAAAATAATACAGAATTATGTCAAAAAAGTTGATTTTTGGCAAAATCTACATGAAATTTGCTGTTGCTATGGCAACAGCAAAAATGATAGACACACGAGTGACATATCAAAACTTCCGTAGAGCATGAATGAACAGCTACTGAAAGTTTCAGCCCCTTAGAGTAAATCGTCTTTTCAAAAATTTGAAAAAACTTTATGGGGGGAGTAGGTTTAATACGTCAAAATGGTGACGTTAACCAACTGTGATCGGCTCTGTTTGGAAAAGCAAAATGATGGCTCACAGAGATTACGTGTTCAGAGCCGCTTGTGCCAAAAGTTGTGAATATTTTCATTTCCTTTGAATCGAAGGTCGAGCAACGCAACCTACTAAAAGGAAACAATGTTCTTCCTGTCTTACCCACAGGACTTGGGAAAAATTTAATTTTCCAACTCTTTGCTATTGCCACTTAAATAGAACGTCGCGTTAGTTGTCCTGCCTTTGCAGAGGCCTTTATCGATGAGCAGATTTCAGAAGCTAGAAACAGTGGTCTTTCAGCTGCATCAAATGCTGGTTAAAACGTACACGGAGTTGATGTCGGCGTAATTAAAAAAAATAGGGGGTCACCGTGCTCGTTTCCGAGACAGGGCGCATTGAAGAACGTGCGCCGATTAGAAGCTTTCGTTATTTTAGGTCGATCCTAAATTACAACTACAGTATCGGCAATAAAAGAAGCTTAGTGAAATTTAGATCAGGTAAACGTACTCAGTTTAACACAACAGCTGATGTCGTTCCTTTAGGTAGAATAGTCCTTCAAAAAGAATACATCCTAGCGTCCACATTCGTAGAAAACTTCGGTCGCACAGGAGCAGAAAAGGTGAAATATTTGTAAGTTCTCCCGTACAGAATTTCCTCTGTTTTTCAAGTTATGAAAATGCAGAAATTCAGGAAAAGAAGTGATTTATGAAAAGAAATGAGAGAGACACAAATC
>Ga0126338_10001611_pt1 | contig 14780 bp, 8 predicted proteins | sample OrbCmetagenome_2_FD_92529 | JGI IMG/M metagenome (GOLD analysis project Ga0126338, IMG submission 92529) | Coral microbial communities from Petempiche,Puerto Morelos, Mexico - Orbicella C C metagenome | ecosystem: Host-associated > Invertebrates > Cnidaria > Coral | place: Petempiche,Puerto...
ATACCAGACCGAAAAACATTAATTCTGATCCAGTTGATAGCTTTGTTACATAATAGTTTTCTTATTAGAACTATACCTGTTCCCAAACCGTCTAGGGCAGAAGAGGAATCCAGATTTAACTTCCTCTTAGAAATGTTTATATTAGCGTCTTGCAAAATCGCCGGAAATGTATCTAAAACTTTTATTTTGAAATTTATCAATTTGCAGAGACAAAAAATTCAGGTATCAAACCTTTTTTGGTCATAAAACTTGGTAAAATTTCAAGTCGCCCCCAAAATCCTCAAACATATTCAGTGGGTAATTAATGACAGGTCACGAATCAAGTAATCCGTGGAGTAATGTGCAACCGTGCCCCAGCTTCATGAAGCCGTCCAGGTTATTAAATGTGTTTTATAAGCCCTTCGTCGCCACGTTTTTCCACACTTCTAACGTCCTCACAGACCACTGTGCTTCAATTTACTAAATAGTTCCATTCAGAACGTTTTTTATGACGCTTCTCAAGGCCTCACTCTAATATAAGTTATCCATTTAAGAAAAAGACTTCAAAAAGACTGCGAAGCTGTATAAACCGAGGGCTTGTGATCGTCATTTTACGATGCTCCATCTGTTTAATAATCCGTACGTGGATATTTTACGGTTGCGGGACAAAATTCTCAAGTCAAACTTTAATCGAACTTTATTGTATGTTCGGCTGTCAAAACAATATCTCTGAGTAAATTAGCTTATATACCTCCCGGAATTTCTTATAAAACTTGAACTCTATCACAGTGAAACCCCGTTAATCCGGCCCACCAACGGGCCACAAAAATCTGGCCGCAGAAACGGCCAGATTTTTAAGTTAGCCGGCAAAATGGAGCTAACTTGCCCCCGCGCGGAAGTGCCCTCCATATCTCGCAAGAATATGTACACTTAATTGAAAAAACGTTGTCATGGAAAAGGCAAAAGCCATGAACGATACGACACAGTGGTTTTCTGAGAAACTTGCGGACTAATGTCATATTTGCATTCTTACGCATCGTGTACATGCCATAAAACCAAGAGACGGTGATCGTCTCTTGATTAAAACGGATCTCGCTAACCGTACTGTTGTAAATTTGGGCATATCTTGAAGCTCTTAGCGTTCTAATTTTCTTTTGTTTTCTAGCTTAGCTACCTTTAGGAAGGCATGCGTGGGTAGTTTCTTTGTTTTCCTAAATCCCCACTTTAGCTGATCATTAAATGCCACGAGGAAAAAATCTTGATTAATCATTATCGTGCCGGCATGCTTCTTCAGTCTTCCCATTAGTCTATAAAGTCGTATAGTTTATGGTTTATAAGTTTGCTCTGACAGCTGGCGTTTCTTCAATCAGTTGTATCACGTAATACACCCTTTTTGATCAAACTTGCTTGGTTAATGTAACCATCTTAGTTTTAATCGTCATTCAAGCTTCTGTCAGTCATGAATTCTATCGGCGGGCGTTTATTATTCAAGAGATTTGTATTATTTCATCCATGCTCAAATTTGCATAGGTAACCACACGATTTCGAGTGCAATTTGGAATGAATAAACACGAGGAAATTCCTCGGAGGCTGACAAAATTGCACGAGCCCGAAGGACGAGTTCAGTTTTTACTCTTAGACTCTATATAGGGCGCCGAAGTTGAAATCCGGACATCGCGGGTCCAAGTCTCGCTCTGACCACAAGCTGGAGTTGTTTCTCGGTAGACCCTAATTCAACTCCTCGGTTATGCTTGTAATATTATGTTAAGTTGGTATATTTGTTTCTTCATGCCTGTGAACTAGCTAGGTGTAGCTAAGAACATTCACCACTATAAAGAACAACATTTTGAACATTTTTGAACATTTGGAGCCTGCTCGCAGGCTAGAAAAAAAAAACCTCCTGGTTAGTTCTTTGGAAAAGCAAGTAATGTCGTCTTTTGCTTTTCTGTAAATATGATCTGCTAAATTTTGCATGATTATACACGATTACTTAATCATGTATACGGTGAAAATTCAACTGTACAACCGTCGAACATTTGCAACTGAAGGACATAGGAATGTGGAAACATGTTTTGTAAAATGAAAAATGTTGTTTCCTTTTTGAAAATTGCTGTTTCTCTGCTGTTTTCACGATCTGCTAAATATCTTCTGAAAGTTTCGACAGTATTAGCAGTCCATCTGATAATGCTGACAACTCTTCAAAAAACTTCGATTAATTTTCGGAAGTATTCGGGCGGTCTTCGGAAATGTTAAGTAATCTTTCCTTTATGTTCGACCAGCTTCGAAACTGACCTCGAATGACGGTCGCCAGTTTTCATGCTACTCCGTACTAACTTCAGAAATCTTCATTGTAATGTGCCCTCATAGACAACTTTGCACTCATGTTGCACTTTTCTACATTCGCACACGAGAGCTACTCTGCTTCTTTAGCCAATCAGAATTCAGTTATTAGACAGGTTAGTCGTTTAATTTTACTATTTTGAGTAGTTTTTTTGCTTATTTAAGTTTAATGTATTCTTTTGCTGAATGATATTCTCTGTATTATGCAAAATAAAATGGTTGTTGTTGTCTATGTTCTTCAGTATATTGATTATTCTTCAGTATAATATCCCTAACACCAGCAAATGGTTTCAGTTATTTAAGTGTTCCTGGTCACTTTTGTGTACTCAGAGATTACAGTTAAATGACTACAAGGAAGTTCCATCGCATCAACTAAAATATTACTTGTAGCGTGTCGTTCTTCGACTCTATGACACTGCATGTGTACTTACGGCCTGTTTACAAGGAGGTAGGGTTACCCTAGCAAGCGGGTTAACCCTAACTGGAGGGGAAAAGATAGCCCGGGTTTACAAGCAAAATTTCGCAGGTAGGGTAACCTTACAACCCGGGACAACTTGACGCGCGGCTACACTCAAAGGGTCTCAGTGGAAACAATTAGAAAGGTAACCCGGGTAGGCGGCTTAATCCTAGCTGGAGTGTTAACAAGCAGGGAGAAAGTTAACCCGCCTGCCAGGGTAACCCTAGCACGCAGATAGGGTAACCCGCCTACTCGGCTCGAGGTAACCCTAGCTGACTTGTAAACACGCGAAGAGTAAGTGCTAGGGTAACCCGGTTTATTGGAAAGGATTTTCTAAAAGTCCTTTCCAATAATTCTTCCCTGGCCTGTTGGTTTCGCCGTTGGAAAGGACTTTTCCCACTTGCAGAGCACCAATTTTCCACCGGTGACGTAAATATACATTAGCCAGTGAACAAACAAGTATTGACTATACGTCATGACGTCGCGCGCGATCAACGACACGACTTGCAGAGCAAATGCATGCTGAGTTCAACTACTATAAAAATCTTTTTCATCTTGCTTTTGTTCTCGGATATACTAAAGGATATGAATTTTATGGAAGCAATTGAATATGGTCTATCAAACTTAATTTTAAGTCTTTGAGGGTAAAGCAGTGGAAGGTTATTTACCCGACCAATACGTGTTTGTTTACTTACGGACGCGATCTGAGCTCCTGCGTGATCCGGATCGTTTGAGAGAATTAAGTTTGGACCTTTCCAAAAAGAACAGAGCCGTTCCTGCAATTTGTGTAATTGTTTTACTTTATGTTGATTTAATGAAAGACCAAGTTTCTTCTCAATAAAGAAAGGGCATCGCAGCAAATTTCCTTGGCCATTTTACCGTGTTGAAAACAGTCGTCGATGATTTTGTCGATCGATGAAGGACTTTTAGGAAGAGCGCTTTAAGACCTTTTATTTTCTGCCGTTCGTTGCAACTTCGATTCTCAACGTTATTTAATCGAGAGAGCTTAACAGAATTAAAGTTCTCCCCGACTAATTCCATCTTCTTTAGTTTATTCCGATTCTTGTCGGTACAAGCTAGATGTACATAAGTTTATAGCATTTGTCAGGCAGCTCTCTGGTCGATCGCTGGTTAATCTAGACTAAAACAAATAATTCCCGATCGGTTTAAACACGGTTTTTTGTTTTCAGGAAGCGTTACTCAATGGAAAAGCTTTTGCCGTTTGTCAATATTGCTGACTACATACTGCACTGTACACAAAAAACTTCATTTGAGTTACATGAAAGGAACAGTACTCGTTAACGTTTTGATGGAAATCATTTTGTGTTTTTCGCGCCAAAAATTTACGCTTTGATTCACATCCCTGCAAACGAAACAAGTCGACCTCTCGCGACTTACGTCGCTCGCGCTCGCCCTCGCGATTTCTTCGCTGGAAGATTACACTCGCGCTTCGCTCAAGGGAGATAAATAAGTCAAGGATTAAGAAAAGGTCGACTTGTGGCAAGTCTAATGCCACGATAGATCTTTATTGATGCATTTTTCTTTCGGTGACAAGGCCACAGGGGAACGCAAACTTTATGGTCTAGGGCACCTGATTAAGTGTAATAGGTATGTATGTAAATTAAAGCCGCGAGCGTAAACTAAATTTCCTTCAGCAATGTATTAAACTGGAGAGAACTCCACTGAGATGGTTCCAACAGGTATAAAAGTATCTTCGTGGGATCGACTTTGCATCATACCCTAGTGATTTGCCTTAAAAGTTACCAGCGAATTTACTAGTTTCCTTCGCAGTCGAGCAATCCTTAGTTTTCACGTAACTGATAATCGCCGCCAACATGGTGACATACTTTAACAAAAGATTTGTACATGTACCAAGCTTCTTTTGTTTTTATCATCAAACATGGCCGCCAGACTTTTGTCATTTCACTCTCTAGAGATTAGTTGCAAACAATCAATAGAGAATTTCGAATCTCAATTAAAAATGGAATTCAGGTGGGAGATAAGCAATGCTTCAAATTTAAGTCGATGGTCAACAACCATACAAAATGATACGTGAAAGCCTTAGGTACAGTCTCCAAGCTAAGTTTTTTCCAGCCAGCAGTTGGACTGTCTTCAACAGCACATCATAAGCTGGTAAGAAAAGTGAAACTCACTGCACGCCAAATCATTACGCTCAGGAGGTGTCCCCTCATAATTATTTTGTATAAGTATTAGGATTGTCCATTCAATTTAACAGTGAATAGTTTACTTGACATTCCAGCTTAAATTTATATCTAACAGTAAACGTTTGGGGTTTAGGGCGAGGGTTTTTCAGAGTTGTCATAAAAGGTCCGAAGAGAATTTTACCTTACAAATGCAATTTACTGCAACCGCGTCATACCACACTCGTGAAACAAACAAGTCCAATCAGAATGAACGCATAGGAACAGACTGTTAAAAATTTGAGTAACCGTGGTGACGGATATCATTATATGTATAAAGCTATTTACTAACTATGTATAAAACGATGGTTGCTCATGAGGTTTCAACAAAATCTCTATCAGGGCAGACAAAAATGCCAATAACATATAAAATCTAACCAGATATGTTTATAAATGCAAGCGTATTGTCCTAGACTTTGAAAGCAAGTTGTTTCAAGCTTGGGCCGGTCGAAGTGAAGAAATTGAAGGCCAGCCGTCGACGCATGAAATGGAAAAAAATCAATGTTTGCACTTTATATTATGAAAAAAGTCAAAAGTTCTGGTCCGCTCTTGGGGTCCTGCAATGTTCGTGTACTCCGCAATTAATTCGCGTCGAGTTTACACAATGATCTAATCTTTACTAGAGATTAAAGGGCGTATTCAAAAGATCCTGAATTCTCTTGGGATTAGTCCTTGTCCTCGTTTAAATGAATTGTTAAACGGGTAAATCACAACAACAACAACAACATCTTTTATTTAAACACGGTGGGTTTTAAAGCTAATATAGCTTATGGGGCCGTGTAAAAAATGTTAATAAAACAATAAAAATAAAAAATCATTAGAAAATTATTAAAGCTGAATGTAGACAATAAAAAGTAAGATATGTACAATAAAGGGTATGAATAGATTTAATAAAAGACGAGATCCCTGTCAATTTGGGGATGGCCCATTTGCGGTGATTCTTCACAAGTCAACTAAAGCAAATTTATCACCGGTCAAAGCCATTGAACTAAGCAGCATTCTCCAATAAAGCCTTTGTCCGTTATCACAATCTTCATGATCACATGGATTGACTGTCCGACGTTTAGAGCAGCAACGATCCGGATAAATTCAAAGAGGCACGAGCCGGTAGGGGTTCTGGTCTGGAAGCATGCTCCCCACATAAACTTTTGAAATCTTGTTGCTCTGAAACGTCACTTCTAGCGTTCCAAGACGACAATTGTCTACCGTGTGTTCCATTTAATTGAAAGAACAAGACAGCAATTCCAAACTCGTGACTTTTTTCTTGCAGGGAAACTAAATTCTACACCAAGAACAAATAAAATAGACCAAGGAGGTCAAAAGTCCACCAGGGAGGGCAAAATAACCCACCGGGTTCAGTTTAACCTGGTCTGTTACAGAGGAGTAGGATGTGTAACGGTTTTCTTTACTTTAGGCTTGACCCATTTGTCATTGGGATGAGAGTGACAACTCATATAGCCTCTTCCAGGCGTTCATTTAGTTGGGGCGCAGCGCGAAAAGTAAACGCCTGGAAAAGGCTGTAACTCATAATACTGATTATGCTCGCAGCTGTTTTATTTATCAAACCGGGAAACATTAGTTCGAATAATATTACCTCCTCTAAACCACCGCGAAGATTGCTATCGATTGTCGATAGCGATCGATGAAAATCGAAGAAGACAGTTGTGAGTTATCGATGGCCGACAGTAATCGATAACGATCGATCATCGATTGGTATCGATTATTATCGATTGTCATCGGAAATTATTTTTGTCCTTTCACAAGTTACGCTGATAAAATGTTTGACAAATTTGTCATTAGTGGTTTTATTGAGTCATGTTTTCATAGCCTGCGTATCTTATACAATCATCAACAAAATAACAAGAACATAAACAACTAGCAGGTACATTTTGGACTTTGCATCTTAAAACACCGGAGTGCAATACCGGAATACAAATATGGCCTATTTGCAGTCCGGAATTATTTCCGGAGCCGTACAGGGTTGCTGTAGCTAAAGCTAGTGAAATTATTGATGAGAATGGTTTCAGTTGGGTTGAAAAGGACACTGTTGCGAGGATGTTTTGTTTGTAGATATGGTTTAAAGAGGTTCTAATAATGTGACTTCCACTGGATAAAATGTATAGGTCACCACTGTGGTATTTCACGGACCCCCCTTCCTTCTCCCCCACAAATAAATATCTAGATATGGCCCTGATGCCAAGCCGCTATTGAAGGTTTAGATTTTGCTACTCTCTGGCTATTTAAGTTTGAAAAACCACGCTGGAAGATAAAACCAGAGGTAGGTTTCTGCTGGGACTGCCGAACAGCAAATAACCTCCAGAAAATAGCAATAGCTTAAGGAAGACTAATTGTTTTTTTCTTTTACTTCTTTAAAATGTTTTTTCTCTGGTGGAGTCTAAAATGTTTGTTTGTCGGATGCCACTGAACCTTTGAGGCCTTGCGCGCTAAACTCGACAAGGTTCTCTGACGTCTGAATTTGCGTTAATTTAAACACTATGAGCTAGCAAACATTGTGACCATGAATTTTGATCTATAGATGTTGATCTTCGTCAGTTTTCAGATTAACTGTTATGGCAAAGAATGGATACAAAAAGATCTCCACGAATGAAGAGAAAGAAGCAGTCAGCTTTATGTCTCTTCTTTTCTTTCAATGGATGAATCGTATCGTCAAGATAGGCAATGAAAGACCATTAGATGAGAACGATTTTTCACCGCTTTCAAAAGAGAACTCTGCCTCATTTCTGACCGATCAGCTTCAAGCAAACTGGAACAAAGAAAAAACAAAGTGCAAAAGTAATCGAAAAGGGCCTAAAGTTTGGAAAAACGTCATAAAGTTAATCTCGGTTAAAGATATCCTGATTATTGTATTCACGAATGCTTGCTATTCGATTTCTCGCCTTCTTCAACCATTGCTATTGGGATCTCTTATTTCCGTACTGATGTCAGCTGAGCCACAGAAAGATAATCTTCTTTATGGTTGTACACTGGCTTTGTGTATAAATTCCTTCATCGGAGCTTTTAGTATGCACCATCACGACTATAGATGTAAGGTGTTGGGTATCAGAATGAGTTGTGCCTTAAAAGGTCTAGTCTACCATAAGGTAAGCACGAATAGTCTAGAATAGCTTAACAGCGCAGGAAAAAGCAATCCTAGTGATCGTAGGTAGGAGTAGCCACACAGAGGGATAGATCCTGTTTCCACGAGAAATAGTTATTTACCTTGATGCTTTTTCATAGGCCGTGGAATTTCATCTGAAGGAACTTTGTTAGTATATATACTCTGCTTTCTTGATTTTAATATTCTCTAATGGCGTTTGGCAGTAAAACAATCAATACTCTCATTTTTAGGTCCCAAGGGGTATGCCCTGTTCTAGGAATCCTGACCCTATCTAGACTATTTTGCTTATTGACTTTAAGAGGTGACTATTCTGGTCCCTAGAACTGGTCGTTTGCGTATTGCTCCAATTACATTCTTGGTTACTTAGTTTGCTCTTTTTATCTTATATTTAGTAAATTACTTAACCACGCCTCTCTGGTTTCCCTCAAAATCATACGCATCTTCAAACCAAAACGGAAAAATCAGTGACCTATTATCTGAACAAAACAGCCAAAAGACCTTACCCTCTGGGGTGGCAAATATGTATATACCTATAGCATTAAGAGGAAAATTCCTTTACATCGATTGTTCGCAAAGTTGAAGCAGCGTAAGATAAAGTAGTATTAACATAAGACAGCGACTGAGCTACTTTAATCCTCGTTTTGTGAAAAACCCTAACATTTAGCATTACTTGTTTCACAGACGCTACATCTCAGCAAGGATGCATTGTTAAAAGTTACAACTGGCCACGTGATCGACCTTATATCAAACGATGTTCAGCGATTGGAGGAACACACTGTTATGTGGATGTCTTTTTCGATATTTTCGTGCTTTTTTCTGGTAGTGCTAGCAGTATTACTTGTGTTTTCGATTGGCTGGCAATCTCTTATGGCAGCATCATACCTGTGTTTTCTTGTGCCATATTTCACTGGATTCTCTTATATAAGCGCCGCACTTCGCTTACGTACAGCAGTGGCGTCCGACCAGCGCATCTCCATAATGAACCAGATGGTTTCTGGAATTCGTGCCATCAAAACGCGTACGTGGGAGGATGAATACCGAAAAAAAATTGAGCACACACGAAGGTAGGTAAAACAAATGTGGTGCTTAACGTTGACTCAGATCGTGTGCAATTGGATTCACTGCAGTTGTAAAATAAATTTCAGTCACAACTGATCGTCTTCTATTGCCAACTTGCGAGTTTAATCAGTTACCTTGTCGATCACGTTTTGCTTATAGAACACGATCACGCCAGTTCTCCTATTTAACAATTAGATTATGAGCTCGAGATTTCGGCCAACAACACTAATCCTTTTTAGTAAAATTCTGACTTTGGCCTCATCAACTATCACCTCATAGGAATCGAGAGCGAATAATCTAATTGTTTTAGTAGAATTCTAACTGAAATTTATTTCAGATAACTGTTTCCAGCTATTTCTCGTTGTATTAATAAACTTCGTGCCTTAGAAAGATCGCTTGGAATGAATTGTCATTTGAACTTGCAGTTGTGTGCACGAGCGCATCATGTTTTCAGTAATGCCAAGTTTTTTAACGTCTCGAAACCGTGAATGTCACTCGTTTAGTCGTTTCAGGAATTTTAATTATCCATTTGCATCAAAATATTCTTTCAAAACTTTGGAACAACGAAAAAACGTCGCCATTTCGAAGACCACCTCCAGCCACTCTACTCTAATGGCTGATAGTGTGCAATGGCTCAGCCAATCAGATTGCAGCATTTGCATTAGTGTTCAGGTAGAATTTTACTAAAAAGGATTAGCGTTGTTGGTTTTTGGCAAACACTATTCAAATTGTAGGTTTCTGACTGCTATTGTTCTCAGTGTCCACTAAAACAATTGTACTGGTACTGTTTACCCTTATTTATCGGCAACTGCTTCGTTACAATTTGCTCATGTAAATCTCGGTTGTAAGAGACTCTATTGTACTACTTTATACCACTTGCCACTTGTAGCATTGTTGAGTGATATATCCTCATAGTTCTTTTGCGTTTTGTTTTCAGAGGTGAAATTAACACCATCCGTAAGAAAAGTGCCAGTTCTGTCAGGGGTTCTTGCCTTGTGGGACAATTCAGTATCAGTGGCGACCCTGTTGTCTGTCGTTACTCTTGTGCTTACTGGTCAACCCATCACACCTGTTAATATCTTTATGCTGCTAGGTTTTATGCATTTGGCAAGAGATCAAACATGCTGTTTCATTTCTTCTGCTTTCCTAGAAACATATGAAGCATATGCATCGCTAGGAAGAATAGAAGATTTTCTGCTTTTAGAAAACCTTCCCTCCATCTCACGTAGTCAGTCCAAAGGGGACACCAGTAATACAGAGAGCAGTTCAAGCAAATTAACGAATACTCTGTCAGATCAGAAGGCGAAAATGGAAAAAGTATTCAGTGCTGACCTTGTACAGAATCTGCAAGACAAGCCCAGTATTTTATGTGTGTCGAATACGACGCACAGACAAATCCAGCGACAAGATGAATTTATTCTGCAGGGTATTGAATTTTCCACAGAGTAACAAAGTCTAACAGTCATAACTGGACCAGTGGGCAGCGGAAAATCTACTCTTCTCTCAGCCATCGCTGGAGAGATCTCTGAAGTTAGCAGGACAATAACCTTCCAAGGTTCTTTTGTTTATGTTCTCCAAGCAGCTTGGATCTTCTCTGGAACAATAAGAGAAAACATTCTGTTTGTTCAACCATACGATGAACCGAAGTACAGCAGAGTAATTGAAGCATGCGCCCTCACGGAAGACGTCCAGTGGTTTCCTAACTATGACCAAACAGTTGTTGGAGAACGCGGTGAAATTCTAAGTGGAGGTCAGAAGGCCAGAGTTAGTTTAGCACGCGCAGTTTACGCTGATGCAGACCTTTACTTGTTAGACGATCCTCTGAGTGTTGTGGACTTTAAAGTTGGCCAACATATCTTTGAAACATGTATCAACGACCTACTGGGCGATAAAACCCAAGTGTTGGCATCACATCAAGAACAGCACATGAAAGAAGCTGATCAGGTGATTGTGATGTACAAAGGCCGCGTTTTGGAAAAGGGAAGTTTCACTGAACTACGAGAAAAAGGTATCCTAAACACAACTGTTGATCCGCTCTATCAGACAATTGGGAAAGATAGCAATTTTACTAGGAGCTTTGCCTGGGAGATTGAACAGAAAAACAAAGGTGTTGATGGCTGTGAAACAATGGTTCGGTTTATCCACTACCCAATGAAGCTAGGGGTCTGGAAATATCACAAGAAGATCGTTCCATCGGAGTGGTTTCATGGCAGCTTTATTGGAACTACTTTAGAAGCGGAGTACATTGGTCAACAATTTGTGCAGTAATTTGTTTTTGCTTCATAGCGCAAGGTAAGACTTTATATTTTAACTAGTTCTTCAAACCCAACATTCATGTACCCAACTTTGTTTTGTATTTCTTCAGTAGCTGATAAATGGATGATTTGCTTCTTGTCAAGGGGTTTTGATCTTATATTTATTTCACCTCTTTCTTTTCTCAGCGATGATAATTGCTCCCAATGTCTGCTTGTCATTATTAACAAAGAAACTTCCAGAAGATCAGAAAGACAACATAAACCTCATTATCTATGGCTGTCTCGTCAGTGCGTCCCTCATCTTTGCCGTCATTCGAACTTATGGATTCTTTCTCGTTTCCTTAAGATCTTCAGAACGCCTTCATGACAAAATGGTTTTGGCAATTTTACAAGCACCGGTTCTATTCTTTGATTCAAATCCCGTGGGAAGAATACTCAATCGATTTTCTAAAGATGTAGTCTGCCTTGACGAGCTGTTGCCCAAGACTTTTCTAGTATCTATCCAGCAAGTGTTGGTGGTGTTTGCGTCAATGATTGTACCAACTGTTACAAATCCTTGGCTTCTATTTCTTGTTATTCCGTTGATTGTGCTAGTCTTGTATATCTCAAAGTATTACCTGAAGACGTCAAGAGATCTCAAAAGGTTAGAGTCAATATGCCGCAGTCCAGTCTTCTCTCACTTTTCCGAGACCCTAAATGGACTGGACACGATTCGAACCAGACGAAGACAAACGGATTTCGTGGATCAGTTTTACAGATGATTTGGTTTAGTCTTAACAGTCTTTAGGGCGCTTTCCACTAGAGTTTTCAACATGAAACGCTTCTGCTTTGATTTTGCATTACTACGTACAAATGATTGGCTTAAAAATCTTGTGCCACCAAGATCAATTGCAGCTCGCTAGCATATGTTTTTTAGAGCACCAAGTGTTAAGTAATAACTAGCTACTTTTTTTTTTTTAACATTTTATTTGTTTTTAACAGTACAATAAAATACATTACTTACAATACTACATACTTACCCTTATAACAATACACTATGTCACATACGGCTAATTACATAACTTACTTACGGTACTTGCAATACTGGTTACTTACACCACTGTCAATTACAATACTATTCTTACACTATTTGCATCCTTTTTCTTTTCTTAATTGTTATTATATTACAGTGACACCTAATATAAACATGTAGTTTTTTTTTTCCTTATATGTACAAACTTACGGTTAAATAATAAATATGAAATTAAATATTAATTAACCATAAACATCGGCAGCATATAAAATTAAAGTAAAAAGGCCAACGTGCGATAACATTTTGGAAGTGCTTTTTTTGCAGTCGCAATCTCTTTAAGAATTTCAAGTTTTCTGGGAATGAACGATAGAAAGTTTTGAAAATCTAAAACATCTCCGCGAAGGCTTGAGCAGAAAACACAACATTTGCCTATCAGTAGACAGTAATTTAGGACTTGCCAATGCTTTGTCCTATATTGCCAGCCTTAGAGTATATGGCTTATGGATAACGTTATTGTTTCAGTTTGATACCACCAGTCTTGAAACAGAATCCAGAAATCGACTGTTTGTGTGCAGTTTATTAGCAGCTGATGCAACGTTTGTTCTTCCGCGTTGCATAAGTTGCATATGGTGCTTTCTGAAATGCCGTCTCGATGAAGTGTAACACGGGTTGGAAGCACGTTATGAATCACTTTATGCTGAAACATTATCATTTTTACTTCATTTGTGACAGCAAATGGCATAAGATAAACCTTCTGGATGGTATTTTCTGTAAATCCGTGGCGTAGAATTTTGGTTTCAGCAGTGGGAGGAACGAAGATGGTGTTTAAAGGACAGGAATAAATAGAACTGGTTCTTAGGGTGTTGACTGTGGTATCGTGTGTGACGTTCGGAATAGGGTTTTTAAGACGAGCTTTCCAATTTTTTGGGATTGCGTTAACCAGGCCATAGTATATGGTGAAAGGAACCTTCAAATTGAATTTTGTTGCAAGTTCGTGCCACTTCAAAAAATCCTGATTTTGGTTTAATATGTCGCTTATCTTGGTAATACCGGCGTCATAACAATTTTGATAAAAAACAGGTTTCTTTCCCACAGGAATTTTCCTGTTATTCCACAGTATTTTGTTTCAGGATTTGTTTTGGAATCGATGCCCGTTAAGATTTTGAACTCGCAACAATAATTTAACATTTTTTTATAAAATGTGGGAAGCGCATCATCTAGGTCAAATATACTTGTTGCAAAGTTGCATTTTGTTAGGAAGGCTAGACCACCATGTTTGTGTAAGAGCTGGTTAGGAATTATTTTCCAGGAGGCTTGTGACTCGTCTTGAATTCTGTTGACCCAAGTTATTTTAAGCGCTTTTTCCATGATCTTAAAATCACACATTTTCAATCCGCCGTTTTTCTTAAGCTTTTCTCCAATTATGGTGTTTCTTTTCATTTTAAGGGGCTTCCCTACACAAATGAATTTGGAAATTATCTTATTTATTTCTTGGATGAAGTGATCTGGAACAGGGAGCACGAAAGCTGAGTAAATTAATTTAGATATCCCAAGTGTTTTGACTATGTTAATCTTTCCATAAAGAGCTAGATTTCTCCGTTGCCAAGTGCTTAGCGTTTTCTCTAGGTTAAGTATTTTTTCACCGAAGTTCAGTCTGTTAGTACTTTCTTGGTTGTAAGAAAAGAAGACACCGAGGGCGTTGATAGGTTCTTTTGGCCATTTAAAACCAAAAGGTTCATCTGTTCTGCTTTTCCATTCGCTTAACCGCATTGCTTCGGTTTTAGTGGTGTTTATTTCTAGACCAGAATGCCCTTTGAAATCATTTAGCACCCTTAATAGACTCGTAACGGAGTCGAGGTCACGAACAAATACTGTTGTGTCGTCGGCATATTGACTTATTTTAAGCTCATACTTGTTGACTTGGATACCTTTAATAGTAGGATCACTTTTTATGGATCTAGAGAGGAGTTCTATGCCGAGAACGAAGAGGACGCCAGAGAACGGACAACCTTGTCTGACTCCCCGCTGTAGGGAGAAAAAAGTTGAAGCATTACCGTTATTCAGAACACAGCTGGTAACATTATTACAGAAAATATTTATCCATGATACAGTTAAGTTAATAATAATAATAATAATAATAATAATAACAACAACAACAACAATAATAATGATAAGCAATAAGGAAAAATAAAAGGAAATCAAAATAGTGAGAGTGCTCTGGATATCTGATTTTCAGATTAACCATAGAATTTTACCGTCTTATCTCTCCGTTTCAAAAGTTATGAAGGTAGGCACAATGACGATTTTTTTCGTTGTACCAACAGCTTGATTATAGACGCTCTGATTGGTTAACGAGTTG
>Ga0126338_10001612_pt1 | contig 14778 bp, 8 predicted proteins | sample OrbCmetagenome_2_FD_92529 | JGI IMG/M metagenome (GOLD analysis project Ga0126338, IMG submission 92529) | Coral microbial communities from Petempiche,Puerto Morelos, Mexico - Orbicella C C metagenome | ecosystem: Host-associated > Invertebrates > Cnidaria > Coral | place: Petempiche,Puerto...
ATCACAATTTGTTAGCTTTTTCCATTGTTTGGTTTTCGATTTATTATTTTCTTTTATTGCGTGACAGTGAAAACGATCTGTACCCTTCGAAGAACAACACAGCAGCTGTGGACTATTTTTTTTTAAATGATAAAACATGTTTTTTAGTTCATAATTTTTGTACTTGTTGTCACCTTCCTCTGATATAAATCCATGCCATTCCTTATTTTTTGATCGGGATCATTCGCGGTCCAATATGGGGATCATTTCCGGTCCGGGATCATTTGCGGTCCTGGGATCATTTGCGGACCCGTACAGACCCACCCGGCAGAAACGAAACAAGGGCTTTTTGTGTTCTGGACAAAGAACGTTCTTGGAATAGCGTAAGGTAAAAACGACTTCAGTGAAAAAACGTCAAAAAGGTTTTGGGTGTTTTTTTTACCCTCTTAGGTCAAAACCACCATCGATATCAAGTTTCAGTTTCTAAGAACTCGAACGCACTTCGCTTTTGGTTTTGTGAGCTCGAGCGTCATCGTGGCTTTTATAGAACTTGGCAAATCGCGGAACTAAGTTAACTGGGTGCCGACATGATTTGAAAGTCAAAATAAGAACCGAGAAACAGCATGTTGGAAGCCGTTGCGGCACTTCTTGTTTACATTGTAGAGAGTTTCACCGGGAGTGTTATCGAAAACTCCTCTGCTACTGCATGTCGACGAGCGAGCAGCGAAAGCAGCGATAATGCGGAAGGACAAGCTCTGGTTCAAGTAGAGGAAAATCATGTTCTGAGCGATTTTACAGACTTTGATCCCGACGATGACGTGTTTCAAGAATTTGATCCTCCTCCTAGAAGCACTGGGAAAATGGCCTGGAAGCTATCTCGTCCTCCGCGCTGGAAATCAGCTCTTACCTGTTTCAAAACGGTGTTGATAATGCAGTTGCTGTTTGGGTCTAGCATTGGGTTGCTCGCAATCGCAGTGGCAGTGATTGATTTCAATACAGCCGATCTTTGCTATGAAAAGACTCTCAAATGGCACAGTATGCCTCGTTTGATTCAGAGTATTCGAGTCACTGGACAGTCAATTGAAGGTTTTTTAATTCAGCTATGGCATTTTTGTGTAATGCTATGCATGTTTGGCTTTTCAACTATGAAGGAACTAAACCTTTTGACAGTCAATCTTCTTGCTGCATTTACAGACACTAGCTATCGCCTCTTCTTGCAGATATTTGGCATCTACAAACGTCCCTGGATGAGCTATCCGTTGAACGCCTTGTTTGTTTCGATGGTCATTGCCAACAGCCTGATAATCGCCAAGAGAGTCATACCTTCGAGATTGTACAGTAAGAAGAGATTGTGCAAAGTTGCAGGGCTGTTAGCCCTTCAGTTCATATTTGGTATACCTGTCAGTTTTCTACTGGTTTATAAGGTCTTTTCATGGTATAACGAGAAAACCGAGATCGAAAAGGTGTTCATTGCGGGAGTGAGCCCTCTACTTGTGACTATCCCAAAAGTCATAGCTCGCACAGCCGTTCCAAAGTTTAACTTCGTTCACCCCGGTGTCCTACACCTCTTAGTGAGTAGCTTGTACACTGGGTCAGCCTTGGTCTTCCGCATTATGCAAGCAGAGTTGATGAGCTTTTGGTTATTTGCTGCTCTGGGCGTTGGTCACGCTGTGGTCGATCTTGTGGAGCGCGTGACGGTCACCATGCGAGATCACATCTGGGAGTACATGTACAAACTATTGTCTCGCTGTGGTACATCACAGACGAGGAATTTCCGGGCAGGACAAGCTCGTACTCCTCGGAGCATGCGTTTCGTGGCAGATGTTAGCATTCAGCTTCTCCTTATAGAAGCCACCGCTCTGGTATCCGCTGTGGGATTCAATCAACTCTACAAGTTCATGTACCCAGATAACTTGCCAACGTCCGAGGATTACTTTTGGGATCTTATCTGGGGATTTCTTAAACGTTGCCTTACCGGTCTTGCTATAGATGTAGTTTTCAACACCATCTCTGTGTGGCTACAAGTCATGCTTTTCAATGTTGCCGTGTTAAGAGTGTGGAAGAGTAAAAAGTGGCGATTCCATGTTATTGCCAATGTAGTTTGTACCGTCATGGTGGTTTTATACTTCTCAGAGTACCTCTTTGCTATAGTTAGAGAAAAAAACGATGGTAAAACGGCTAAGAGATTTGCATTTAACTGTTCTTTGCCCTTTTCCAAGTTCTAATTATTGGATGTAAATCTAGATTTTCCTTTCATTTTTGTGATTTGTTACTAATTAAAATTTTAGCTTAGGAATTGTTATTATAAGTAATTTAATTGTACATTGTAGGAGTGTCCCCAATTAGCGCCTCTGTTCCACAGGAACTAGATTCTTTAGACACTGAAATAAAGTTGTTATTCTTAAATTACTATTGCAGTTGACAAGTTTTGCGAGAGTCTTCCGGGCATAAAGCGTACCAGAAAACCCCGTTGCTCTCGACACTCGTGTATATTTGTGCCCGGTGATAAACCGACAAACTTCCGAAGGGAGCCCTATTCTACCACACTTGTAAACTTCATTCTTTTTAATGACCTAGAGGTCTACTCTCTTGCCTCCCAACCACTGGCAAAGACTGTCAGTTTCTTGTGGAAAAGCGTTGTCAATTATTAGAAAATCATCAGTAAACCCCTGCTGTGATATATTTTTTTTTGTACACAAGGTGACGTAGACGCTTGACGTCGTCCCGGAAGTCCAAAAAAGATTTCGTGACGTCAAAGTGCTCACGTTATGTGACACTACCTTAGTCCGCCATGGGTGCCTCGTCGTCCTATCCAGCTCCTGCACTGTCATCATCAAGAACTGTTATTGTTACTGGAGGAAATACTGGAATTGGTTATGAGACTGCGAAAGCCATCGCACGAATGGGAGCAAGGGTTATTATCGCTTGTCGTTCGGAAGAAAGAGCGAAAGAGGTACCCACTTTAAATCACGTTTAGTTAAGTACGGTTGGGTGGCACCACTTGGAAACCCTTCATAAAGGAATCGACTTTGGAGCTGAATTTTATACTCGATTTATCGCAAGATGATTAATACGTTATTCTTAGCTTTGCTACACGCACGAATTTTACACGCGAACGTCAGTATACTGGTGAAAGTTCATCTGGTCTACACTCGGGAACTCTGTAATCACATAGAAAAGACTCGAGATACATTTAAATGTAGCGATTGAACTGTCTTTAATATCAAGTAAGGTTCTTCCATATAGCCCATAAATAATTATCCACACGGTTTATTCCATGCTATCTATCACACAAGACGAGCTGTCTCGAATAGAGAGCGAAACTGAGGAAAAAACAAGTTGTCTCAGTTGATATTGTCACGCAACGCTGCACGCTAACAACCGTTGCGTTATGCGTGGTCAATTCCACATGTTGCCATCCTCCCGGGCATACCCCCGGGGATTTGACATTTCTTAATTATTCCCAGGCCCAGGGCACGAAAAAGGAGATAATTCTCCGCCCCCAAACTCCTGTCTACCTCAACTACATCTGTAGGGTGGTAATATGATCCAAAAAAGTAAAGAAAATACTGAATCATATATAAAGTTTCAAATTGCAAATGAATACTTTCAACATAAAAGCCGTATAAAAAGCTGTTAAAAAAATCTGACTTTCTTAAAAGGTTGAATCAATAGCTGCCGATTTTATATGATCAGAGGACTAACAAACATTTTCCTCAATATACAGGTATATTACTCAATCTGTGATAATGTGTAACTCTTTTGTTTCCATATTTGTATTAAATAAACTTCCCTTCAAATATGGGGTTTGATTTAGAAAGATTGTTTTGTTCCAGCCAAGCCAAAACAAACTCTCTCGGATTTCCTACAAAAAATCTCTTTACAACTGATTTGTCCCACCCCCTACCCCTGGGACAAGACCACCTTAAACAATTCCCTAACCCCGCGCATGAAGGGCTGGACTTGTCCTGGGGGTTGCCCTGGGAGATGGTAACAGGCGGAATTGAACCATGCTTTATGGTATAAAAATTGACTGAAATGAGTGAGAGGGTAAGAAATAGGGTAAGAAGTGATAACCATGGTCCCCAGGGTCTCTCAAGGGGGAAAACCTGCAAGAAGCGGTAATCACTAACAAATGACATGAATCAGGAGCAAAATGAAAAGCATGGGTATAATAGTATTGAAACGGGTTCTGGCCCCATCCTCTCCACCCCCATACCCTTCCAGGAATAACCAGGAAGTAAATTAGATACAACAGGAGAAAGAATGGAATGTGAGTGGAGGGAGTATTAGGATGGGGCAAGAAAAGGAGCTGCTTTAGCTAAGAGCTTTTCATGTCCTAATTAGGCTGTAACGAGAAATTCTATCAACTGCTAACTCTCATGGTTCACTTGTAATCCAAACATGAAATGGTATAGCCTGTGTACGTCCGCCCACTGCCCTGAAAAAAAATTCCCCAATTATTTTTTTAAAGTGCTGTTTATTTTGAAGGCCATTGAAAAGATGAAAAAGGAACACGAACAAAGCACTGAGAAAAGTAAAAGTGGTGATAAAAGTCTGAACACTGCTGAAGCTGAAGGAAAAGAAGTACAAGAGAGAGAACCAGGCACTAGTCACCAGCTCCTCCTGGAGTACATGCATCTTGATCTAAGCTCTCTAAGCTCAACTGTTGAGTTTGTGGTAAAATTTAAACAGACTGGATATCCACTGCATGTGTTAATATGTAACGCTGGAATTGCATTTGCTAATCAAGGTTGGTTTGCACACCAAGTGTCAAACACTATATGCAGAAGATTTTGATATTCAGATATTTCTTTTTTATACTTTAGTCTTCCTCTAATGTATTATTTTTGTTGTTTAATATTAAAATGAGGCTTGACAGCTGATGGATTTGAGACACACTTTCAGGTACTGTACACAGTTTCACTCATAACATTAATTATTATGTGGAATAATTAGACATCTTCATACCCAGGGTATAAGTAGGGTAAAAGTAATATCAATTTTGAGAAGCCTTCAGATCAGTGATGATGCTAAAATAAAGATTTCAATAAAAAAAATCATGAATTAGTGATTGAATGGATGAATAACTGGATCAAAATCCTTTCCCTTAATATTTGCAGGTAAATTACTTGAGTCACCTTCTTCTGGTACTGAAGTTGCTCCCTGTGATGAAACAGTCTGTTAATCCTGCAGACGCAAGGGTCATTTTTGTTTCTTCCAGAATGGAAAGATGGAGAGGGGAATTCAACCTAGCTAACATTCAAGGGCAACTGAGCTATGACAGAACAAAGTTTTATTCCATGTCTAAACTATATATGGTGAGATTAATTCTTTTCTTCAAATGTTCACACTCTATTTAGTATTATGCTTTAAAAAGCCAGCTTACACCATCTGAGGGCATCACAGGATGTTGTAACGTCTTTTTTACTGATCCATCAACGTACTGTCTTTAGGTGCAATTGACCAATCACATACCCTTCTGTTAGGCTGACAGAGGGTTTGAAAATTTCCTAACGTGTCCACAGCTGGGATGATTTTTTCTTGTTTTGCCCCAACCCCTTCCGACCATACTGCCCTTTTGCGTTCAAACTTTCTCTTGTCAGACCTTAAGGGAAAAGACCAACTACCAGCAGTCTAGTGAGTGTGGCCCTAAACCATCATGAACAAGCTCCCAGACAACAATTATACGGTTATCAGCATCAATGTACTCAGTCTAGTTCTGGCCCTCTCTCTGTCATGCAATCTTGGGAGAGAGGGTCCCTCTCTCTTAAAGTTACAGAGAGACAGAGAGAGGGCTGGAACTCCACCCCCATTCCCTTTGTGTACCAGCATTCCTCCATACAGTTGCATGACTTGCAACACACACCCTGGCCTAGGGGTGTGTGCCTCATACACCACTAAGGCATGTTATTGGGGAAAAATGATTAAAAATGATTTTGGGAGCCAAGGATAACTCCCCTGAATGGAGGAAGGAGGGTACTTTCACCAGCAATTTTTAGAAACAGTTGAGTAACATCAAAACAAAGACTTTACTGACACTCGTGATAAGATCAGAATTGTATATTTCTAAGGTTAAAGAATAAATTTACTGGCTTCTAATACTTCCAAATTTGTACTTTTGTTGTAGGTCATGATAATGTTCTATCTTCACAAGCATTTAGTTTCTCAGGGAATCACCTTCTGTGCCCTTCACCCAGGCGTGGTAAAAATAAAAATATATTAATACTCTGCTGAGATGGAATAAAATCAATGAATGCCAATGAATGCTTTACTTTCATGTTGGCTATGTATCCAGAAGTATAAGTGGTTAAGCAATGCATTGTGAGGCAAAAACACAGTTATGTCAAACAATCTTCTCTATTAAATTTTGGTTTCCAATCTGCCACGACTGAACCATTGTCATTATCAGAAACACCATTAATAGCATTGGCAGCATCATTGGTATTTAATAGCTAAGAAATTTCATTAAATAATTTGTTAACCCAGAAATCTTTCACAACGCATCTTTCATCCATCTATTACAATGTTGTTAGTGTCATTGACATCTTGATCACAATCACTAACAATGGCAAATTATTATATGTGTTCTTCAGGTCAATACAGAGATAACAAGGAGTTTTCAAGATTTATCTTTTCTGAAAAATGGCTTCAAGGTGATGAATGTTTTGGGAATGTTAGAAACACCTGAAAGGGGTGCAATGACAACTATCAACTGTGCTGTCAATCCAGAGCTGGCTGGAGTCAGTGGTGTTTATTACATAAACTGCAAACCAGCTCAGCCATCTCAGTTGGCAAGGCAAGTAATCCTAGTGTAGGGGCGAGGGGGCTGTGCCCCCCCGTTTTTGCTTGTATTGTCAAAAAAGTAGACCAACCATCTTTAGAGCAGGCCTGCACTCTGATGCAATGTCCTCGACCCCCTATATCTGAATTTTCTGGATCTGCCCCTGGCTCTGCTCCTGCGGTGCAATTACCTCAGTGCCTCTTTTTTAAAGGCTTGTTTGTTGTTGTTAATTATTATGACTGACAGCTGCCAAAAACACAGTTCTTTGTTGGGTTTTAAACTTTTGAGTGTGGGTGTTATTGAAACGTGCAGTAAAACAGATGAAGATTTTTTTGTCCTGAACATGATTTTTCTGTCCGTGAACAATCAGTAGCTTAAGAAACACTTAACACTCGGTGCACCTGTAAGGAAATTTAGCTCAGGAAAAGACAGAAACACTCTTGCTAAATTATGCCAATATAGCAAGTCAAATGGTGCATTGTCCATAATAGCCAACTTTACCAAAGCCTACAGGTCAGTTTCTATATCTTAATAAATAAATTCTATCATGGCTCCTGGGCAGTTAGGGAACTGAAACAAGAGAAACCACGTTTGGGTTTAGACACACACGCACACACACACACACACACACACACGTACACACACACACACAAAAAAACAAAAAACAAAAAAAACATTTATTTTGGTTAATCCCCTTTAAAAACCTCAGATTAATTTATCAAAAGTGGGGAGGGGAAGCCATCTTTTTTCATGTAACATTGCATTTTTTTGTCTTGGGTGTCAGAGACAACTTAAAACATCGAGAGCATGCACAAACCTAACTGAGGGCCAGTTTTTGACTTGATCAGCCAAGACAACTTTTTTCATAAAGATGGCTTTTTGCTTCATTTACAGGAATGAACACCACCAAGATGCACTTTGGAAGTACTCTATAGAATGTTTAAAGGATTATGTAGATGAGAATCTTCTGTTTGAGTGTGGTTTTCTTATTAACGAATCAGAAGTCAAAGAACTTTTGTCTTCAAAATAAGATGATGCCTTTTGAAAGATTGGAACATAACAACTGGAGTGTGTAAAAATAAAGATAAAATTAATGTAAGGATACAACATCACAATGTCTGATTTAAAAAAAAACTGTCATGTTGCATTGGTAGGCCATGATTCACTGACTGATATTACCTTTTTCAAATTTATAAATGTAAATAAATTATTCATCACCACAGGAACAAACTTGCCAAATAATTTATTTGGGAAATTATTTTACTTGTGACAAGAAGCTTTAGCAAGCTTAAAACCAGGATATCTAGGCTTTCATAACTCGGTGCTGAAAATGTAACACAATTTCCACACCAGAGGTGCTTCCAATACCACCTTTCTGTAATAGCTAAACCCATCTAATTAAGGCTAGTATCTGGCAATAGCTTGTGTGATAGTAGACAGGATATCACTTGCACTAGTTTGCTTGCCAAACATTGCTTTACATCTGTAATTATATTTACTATATTGTCAAGTTATCGGAGTGTGTTCTCGATCAACTAGTCATGATCAACTGATCAACTAGTCATAAGAGATTTTCTATTATTTCAGTGTCTTTTTTAAAAAAAATATAATGTATGCAAAAACAGTCGTAAAAGTTACCCATGCAGCCACCTGACCTATGTCTAATTCTGTCCAGTTCTTTCCATTTTGCAAACTCTTGTAGCTATAAGAGGTTCCATTATATGTAACACTTCCTAATATATTAACAATTATTCTTAATCTCTAGTTTTCTATAAATTATTTAGAAATTTGATTATATATGCTGTAATGGTCTTAGTCAGCCATTTTAAAGTGCTGCTGATTTTCACACTGAAAGAAAATAACTAACTGCTCAAGACATACAATTCCAATATTTGAGCTTGTTTTCTCGTGAAAGACAAGCTGGGCCATGTTGATACTTTTCTAAACTCTCGTCACCTGTCTTTCTGACCATGCATTGATGATGTTACGAGAAATTAGATAGCTATAAATCTTGTGGATAATGTAGTTAGGATAAATGTTACACTACAAGCACTTGCACTCTTCATCATGTCAGATCCTATCTGTGAGCAATCTTTTTAGTTTTGCAAGTCAGTTGTGAAAATGAGAAAATAGGTCAGTTGTAAAAATATGAAGAGATTGGCAAAGAAGAAATTAAGCCAGAGTTTTCCTTATAAGCTATTAAGACTATTGTCTCTTCCCAAGCCAACAATTCTTGTGACTTCTAGCAGCTTTGATCAGGCTCTGAATATTTCCCACACTTAACCTTCCTCTTGCACATTAAACAATAAGCTGGCGCAAATAAGAGATTGCTCACAGTCTAAACTGTTTTCTTAAACATTGTTATCTTCCCCAGCAAAAATAGAACAGACAAAACAAGAAGTTTTAAATCTCATTACTTGCCTTATTATAATATGTTAGGACACCATATACCAAACAAGTGAATTAAATACTTTGCTTTGCAGTTTTCAACCTCAAATGTAAATGATGCATGCAGTAGTAAGAGCACATGTTGTCAATCAGAAGAATGAAACTCTCCATGTGTGATATATCAGTAAAAATGAACACAAAAACTTTCACATTGAGATTAAAAAAATTTCAATTTTTACTGGTAGACAAAACAGTCTAATGCTTTTGTTATCATGTGACTTTCCCCACACTTTTTGCCCTTTTGAAATAGGTGTTTTCATCTTTCATCTTAAAATTAAACTATAAATTTGAGGCAGACTGTTTCACTGGTTTAGTATACATAAATTATACTAAGTAAAACAATTAAACTATATTATAAAAAACTTGATCATTGGATAGTGCTATTCAAGAGATTTCACTGGCTTAGCCATCATGGTATTAGCAATTTTACCATGCTCTACAAAAATACGGTAAGCTGATGGGCATAATTTTTTGGGCATTTTTGTTTTTATGTTATTTTAGCTTTCTGTATTTTGGGGGCATTTGCAAAAATTATACAAGCAATTATTCCACTCATGCTTCTTTGATATGAGATGTTTATAGTCAACTGGGGGTGGGCACTGCCTCGTTGGCTATCTATCATTTCATATCAGATTGGCCCATGGAATAATTGTAAATTATTAATCATCTCAGTGTTGGTGAAAAGTGATGGATATTTAAGGTGGCCGAACACAGTTTTCAAGTGCCTAATTCACCATTACTTTTAAACTCTTTATGCTTTGGCGCCCGTTTTTTGTAAGAGTCAAGGTTAACCACAAAAGGGTTTATTCTCGCATTTTGCCTAAGGTGTGTGCTGTTGGCGTGGCAACGAGGCTGGTTAAATAAAAGGCTTAAAAATGGTTTATTTTAAAAAAAATCCAGTTGTAAAATTTTTTTCCATCATTTGCCCACTACGAATTGACATTAAATCCTTTCTGTCAACACTGGTCTAATAAAATTTTGACATACAGTGTAGACGATTTTCGTAATTTGCCGCAAATCGTGTTCACTGCATGTTCTGTATTATTAAAAATTCCCTATGTCGAAATTCAGATTTTTTGTGATAGATCATTCACGTGGTTTCTGAACTATTTTTTTTGCCAAATTTCTTGAAATTCTAATGACTGGATTGTTAGAAATCAGCAAGTTTCTGAAAAAGCAATCGGTCTCAATTCTTCCAGCAACTGTGCATTTAACTGGGTTCTTTCAGTAACAAAGAAAAAGCTGAGAATTGCTGGGCTCTTTGCATCGTTACCTTTTCTAATATATCTCTGTAATAAAAGACTAAAGCCAACAATACACTGCATTCAAATATAGAGCAAAATAGCACAGATAGTGTGGGTGTTGAGTAAATAAAATGATTGCTGAATCACTCTATTGATGGCATATTTGTTTTTTCCAATCCTTGTGCGTGCGCTGAATTGCATCAGCAAAAGTGCGCGCAAAAACCGTGTTTGGCCACCTTAACTTGCCATTTTGCAGACTAGTAAATATCCACCATTATTCACCTCCACCTCATACTTATCACTGGCTGTTTCCACCGCAACAGGATTGTATTCTGAACCACCAAAAGCTCCACAGTTTGCGTGATTGCTTGTTAAATGCCAAGAAACACACAGTTATCAAGGCGAAAAATGCTGAGGACAGGGTAGACACAACAGAGACACGGGAAAACGCATACTTCTCATAGGCTGTTGATTAACAAATTTTAGAAATAAATTAGCAACATTTAAGTGACATAGACAAAATAAAATTCATGAGTAAAAAATGATTATGTAGCCTGAATTGTCACTTGCCTCCTGCCCAGAGCCTAGCCCCTGAGGGTTGGACACGACTGGCCATTCAGGTTGGGAAATGTTCACACACAGCCCACCATTTTCGCACTTTACTCAGGTCAAGAAAGCTGTTGTAATTTTAGGTGGTCATCTTTACTACTTGGGGGGGGGGGGGGCACCCCCATATAAAAAAAAGGGGGGGCTCGATGTACCTTTTAGGGGTTTAAAAAGTCGTTTTGGTACCTCTCAGGGTGTTCAGCCTAAAAAGGTCTACAGCAGGAGCTTTTCCCATACCTTTTAGAGTACTGGGCCAAAAAAATATAACAGTCCTGAGATAATGTATTGTTTTAGAATTGGTACCTCTTAGGGGAAAAAAAATTTCAAGCCACGCCCACAAAACAGGATCTTGGCCCGGTACCTCTTAGGGGTTCTTTTCAAAATTTCTGATGAGCACCTCCGCCCTTTTTATATAGGAGTCCCCCCAAGCTTTACAGTCAAACCAAGTGAAGTGTACCCCTCAAAATTAAATTAATGAATTGATTATTTGAATATTGAACCCACTAGTTGTTTCAAGAATGCAATTATTGGAAAATTGAACCCACTAGTCATTCCAAGAATACGGCTAATGGGTTTAATGTTCAAAAATATCAACTTAATATTGATTTTTGAAATGACTAGCGAGTTCAATATTCAATTACTCAATTCATTATTGCATTCCTGAAACGATTAGCGGGTTCAATATTCAAATAATCAATTCATTGATGTAATCTTGAGGGGTACGCTTCACTTGGTTTGACCGTAATTGGGCTGTTAAAAAAGATTAGCTGTTTTTTTTCCACTGGTACTTACTTTTGGGACAATGGCCAGGGGGTGAAAACATCAAGCAAGAAAAATACTGGTTTGTGTAATATTCCAGTAGTTTGGAATGTTGCTGCATTATACAGACTGGAATATAGGCGAGAGCCATGATGACAGCATATCCAATCATGAGAATCACCAGGCGCTTCACCACCTTATTCATCTTCTTCTTCCTCAGTTCAGCTTGTTTACCAATGACCGTGGAAATGTCACGTTGCTGAAAGATAAATTGGAGGACGAATTGTTGTTAATTACGGCATAAAGAATTTTTGTTATACATTTGGGGATCTGGTGACCCTCATCATCATCATCATCACCATCTTTATTTAAAAACACGGTAAATACATCAGGCATTAAGAATTTAATATAAAAGCTACAACTTATTACAAAAGACTATGTATACAGATTAATCTTCTATAATTTAAAATATTGCTAACTATTAAAGAAAAGTAAACTAAATTAAGGTCTGTTTTACATGAATGCTGTGTCAGAATTAATTAACAAGCATCGGGCAAGTAGTGGTGAGAGGAGTAGGCATAGCATATAGCATTCTTACAACTAGACAATAACACTCTGATCATGCATGTTATTGGGAAATAGGCAGGGTTCACCTTAAAAATGCAAAATTAATGACTATTGAGCTTTGGCTCTTGATGAGCATGTCAAGTGTTTAGAGCAAATGTTGAAATAATTATTAACGATTAATAAAATATTGATAAGTTTAACTGAATATGCATGGCCATTGAAGCATTCTGACTTGTTCTGTTTGTATAACTGCTAACTCAATGGCACCAACCCCAACCCTAACCCTGTTAGACTAGAAATGTGCATTTTCGGAAAATACCCAAACCCACCCACCCCAAGGAAGGTTATTGGAAATTCTGAAGGGGAGGGGGGTTTCAAAAACCAAAATTTTAAAAGAAATTATGAAGCCAAACTGGAATTTCTGGAGGAGTGGGAGGGTTCTAACCAAAAAAAACCTTCCGTAGGAGGGGTATGGATATTTTCTGGGACAACACAATATGGTAGCTGCAGGTTTCGCACCCACCAAGTTCACACCCACATTGACTCAACTAGTGATCAAGTTTGCTTGGATGATTGAGTTTACTCCCATGTACTGTTAAACTTCTATATCTTGACTCATTCTTAACATTTATCTTTCTTGAATCATTCTTACTAACATTTATTTTTCTCTAACTGAGCAAAAAAGACAAATGAACATTGTTGGCCAAATGTTGTATTTTCTGCACAAGCCTTCATGGAGATGTTTTAGATTTTCAAAACTTTCTATCGTTCAATCCCACAAAACTTGAAATTCTTAAAGAGATTGTGACTGCAAAAAAAAGCACTTCCAAAATTTTATCGCACGTGGGCCTTTTTATGTTAATTTTATATGCTGCTGATGTTTATGGTTAATATTTAATTTCATATTTATTACTTAACTGTAAGCTTGTACATGTAGGGAAAAAAAAACTACATGTATGTATTAGGTGTCACTGTAATATAATAACAATTAAGAAAAAAAAGGATCTGCATAGTGTGAGAATAGTATTGTAATTGACAGTGGTGTAAGTAACTAGTATTGTAAGTACCATAAGTTATGTAATTAGCCGTATGTGACATAGTGTATTGTTATTAGTGTAAGTATGTAGTATTGCAAGTAATGTATTTTATTGTATTGTTAAAATATTTAATAAAAGAAAAAAAAAACATTGTTGGCATAAATTATGGAACAAAATCACGTGAAACGTTTTATTTCTTGTTCCTTTATCCATTGACCTTGGAGTTAACACTAAACAGACTAAAAAATATCAGACTTCATGGGAGCAAACTTGAAATTATGGGGTAAACTTGAAAAAGGTGGAGGCAAATGCGAATATAAAGTTTATAATGAGTTTTGATCAGAGGTGCGAACTCGATTGGGTGTGAAACAGGTGGCATTCAGAAATACTAGCAATGCCACAAAGTAGGAATTACTGACAATGAGGTAGCTGTCCAGAGTGTTTGCCTTTATTTCTGCCATAACATTCACAATCTATTTCAATTTTGTTTGCTTCCCCAGAAGGGGGGTGGCCATTCTTGGAGACCCAGGGCAACTAGTCGCCTCGTCTGAAAATATCGCATCGTCCTGACTAGTTGCCCCTTGGTCTCTGAGGATGAGGGGGGCCACTCTTAAATCTGCTCCTGATCAATCCAAAAATTTTGCTTTATAATTACCATGAAGAGCTTGTACACAACAAAGAACAGGCAGGTGCAACCAACTCCCTGGGACACTGCTGTTATGAAAGCTGTTGTAAAAAACCCTGTGCCTCTGGAACCAATAGGATAACAGAGACGCATATTAAATGGCTGGTATGAAGTAGATTTGGAGCCCAGTACAACACCCACAGGAATCCAAGGAAGAAGCCAGCAAGTTAAAGAACACACCACATGCATCACTTTGTAAGTGTTTCCTTGCAGGCTAACAACATTGCCAGAACAAATCATCTGAAAGAAAAATAGTATATGCCTTTAGTTAGTTGAATAAATGCTTCTAATTTCCAGCAGTGATAAGAGGAAATTTCCCTTTCACTGTACTGCAAACTGCTGCTTATAAGCCATGGGCTTACACAACTCCATAAGCGCTTTTAGATGGTCTTATAAACAGAGGGGTTTATATCCAATGGGGCTTCAAACATAACCGGAATAAAAAACTGCTGCACATGTTGATCGAAATAGGTTTTTAGTGCAGAGTGCACTATTGGGATGGTTATGGGAGCTGCTTGCCGCTAAGGAACTAAGGTGCTATGGTGCTAAGGTGTAAACTTTAATGTTTGTTTAATTAATTAATTTCAATTAATTAATTAGTCTAGAGGCAAGGAAGTAGTGGGGGAAGGGTGGGAAAGGTACATGTGTACTCTACGTAAAACACATTCC
>Ga0126338_10001614_pt1 | contig 14775 bp, 12 predicted proteins | sample OrbCmetagenome_2_FD_92529 | JGI IMG/M metagenome (GOLD analysis project Ga0126338, IMG submission 92529) | Coral microbial communities from Petempiche,Puerto Morelos, Mexico - Orbicella C C metagenome | ecosystem: Host-associated > Invertebrates > Cnidaria > Coral | place: Petempiche,Puerto...
ACTGCAGTTTTAATTTCTTGGTCCTGGTGGAATCCCCATTCACCTGGTTTTCTATTCAATTAGGAAAACGTTCATTTTTCCCTTTCAAGGCTGACACATTTTGTGAGCAGCAACCTCATCATGAACACTGGTAGTTAACGACCCTTGCAGAAAAACCTTTATGGATAAATAGCTGTCATGCTTGATTCGTTTGCACTTGAGTAAGCACATACCGTGTTTTGAAAGCCTCGGCATATTGGAGTGATTTCACAACTGACCTGTATAAATGACGATTGTGGAAACAGATGTGCACACCCATGGCGAACCGTAACACTTCCCCTAAGATGGCCGCTAAGGTCAACGTTAAACAAATGTCGTAATCAAAGACAATCACTGAGCTGTTAACACGACTGATGCATTTAATACAGGTTGTTTCAATCTATTTTAGGTTTTTGACAAAGTAAACGATGCATTATCATTGAAGTCCAATCGATACATTAAATTTATCGGCCGAGAATCGTGGAAAACGCAACCGTTTAAAAAAGCTTCAATTTCGCAAAATTTTGTTATTCCTCTAGGGGAATAATCCGTTTCGCCCCATATTTGTCATTGGACGGCCACTCCGAGATTCCTAGCTAAAACCTTGCTTCACTGCATGCCAAGAATGAATTTTATTACAAGGGGAAGATATTATTGAAGATATTTCCCTAAAATCAAACACAAAATATGTAATGCAGTCCCATCAGTTAGGTAATAGCAGTTAAATGTGTCTTATGCTTGGTTATGTTTCCCTCGGAGTAGAATTTTGACAGTAAAACAAAACGACTGTGTGAAAGATAAAAATTATTTGTTTGAAACTTGTTCCAGGCAATCCGATTGTGGCGAGTGTCAAGATTCAGATTGCGACAGTAGAATATGTCCGACTCCCCCGGCAAAAAAAATAATAAATTCCTGCGGGGAACTTGACCCCGAAAAAACGATAGGGGGACTGAACATCAACTAATAGGGATTGGATTGCTAAGTTTAAATTTGACAGCCCCATTATATTGCTGGTGATTTGGATGTTAACTGTTAACTGTTCTTGACTGAGCAGTAAATAAGTTTTAATTTTCTGTAATTATAAGACATTTTTAAAGGGTCGTCTCTTTTAAGACCGATAGAGTACAGTGGATGTGCATTTTTCTTTAAATCTTTAAGTGTTTTATTTATCATGAAAAGGTTAATTTCAACGGAAAAAATGTGCGGTACTTCCCAATGAGAAATTTCCGTCTTTTGTACTACCAAGGAATGCGATAATATTACAACACCTTATTATCCAATTTCTACCAAATTTCTGCTCCATTTTCTATCAAGTGGCATAGTCGCTTACGGGAGGTTAAAAACAAAAGAAAATTTCAACCTTTTAGCTCTTAAAGTGGCCGTGGTCGCTTACGAGAGGAGGTCGCTTACAAGAGGTTCCAAATATAGTGATTTGACCTGGAAACTTCTGGTATTTTAGAAAACTGGTCGCTGAGGATAGGTGGTCGCTTACGAGAGGTCGTGGCAACCGGAGGTTCGACTGAAGTTGTTCACGTTGACCTAAGGGTTCCTTTCCTAACAGACTGCAAGTAGTCCCTCTTTCGCTTAGTCTGTCGAGCTAGAACTTCTTTCGATTTACGCTTGACGGACTAGGCGAGAGAGGGACTCTTCTCTGGGAAATTCATCTTTTAGAATCCTTTCAATGAGGAGGGATTTTTGGCTTTAGGATTTGAGCGAATGTTTCCCTTAAGTATATTCCCAAAGAACTCTTGTTTCTGAAATAGTGTAAACAGAATTTTTCTATTCACATATTGCACAGCTTAAACGAAAGCAAAAGTATCGCTCGTTTGTATACTTAACCATAGAATCCTTTTCAAATCATGATGATGTATTCTAGTTTAAAAACTCTTTAGTCCAAAATTTTAAATGAAATATGGAACGTGCTTTTAAAAAATGGAACCATCTCATGTCCGTTGTCTTCTCCATGTATACTTGGGTCATACGTATGTAATGAAATCGCCAGACCCTCCTTTTTCTGCAGAAATGCAAAGTAATCACAGTACTGTAGCATAGCGCAACTCTGACAACGTGGTACAGTTTTGAGCTGTTCAGCTTGTGTCATCGTAAAGAGGCCGAACTGAAGAATAGGTTAGTTTACAAGTTAGGCCCAGTTCAGAGGCCGAACCTTCCATGAGGAGGGGGGCGTAAGGGTTTGCGGTGATGCGGTTTTGCGTTATTTTTGGTGCGGTTTTACGGAAATCCTTATTTAAACCTACGGTATTGCGGTTTTATAAGACTAAGCGGTTTGCGGTTTTCATAAATTTTGGATCGCGGTAATCGCTAAAAAAGAGACTGCAGCCGTCTGCGCTTTCCAGTTATATCAGTTATTACTCGGATCCTGACGCTTTCGATGACTTTTGATCTCTTGTTTATGTTTTACAAGGGACCATTGTTGTGCAAGCAAGCTTTGTGTTTGTAATTTCCGCTTTTTCCAGTTAATAATTACTAATTATAAGAGGGTCGTAGACTCGAAGTATAATTAGGATTATACGAGAATAAACGAGACGAATATAACAATGTATTGCCTTTATTGCTTCAAAATAAAACAGCGAAATTCAAAGAATACATCCAAAAAAGGAAAAAACATCAACGTCATAAGGTATCCGGGACCTCACACTGAGAGCCCCTCTATCGCCCGGGGCCACCCCAAAGTATCGCCTTTTTGCTCAGCGACCAAGACCTGAAACAGAACAATAACAATGACATTAGAAAACGAAAGGGGTGGGAAAAAAGGGTGCGGAATACATTGTTATATTCGTCTCGTTTATTCTCGTATAATCCTAATTATACCTCGGGTCTACGACCCTCTTATAATTAGTAATTATACTTCACCTAAACTCGCCTTATATAACAATGTAAGTTCAAAGCAAGTCTAACGTTTCAACACTGCCCGGCTAGCAGTGGGATCAAACTGGGGTCGATAATAGAATTTCAGGAAGGTACGCTCGCCCGACCAATCAGCCATCTCGAGAATTTGTGCCAAGGTAACTCCACTCTGGGCTGCGGTAGATGTGGATGCACCACGAACAGAGTGGCACTGAAAAACTGAGGTATCAATTCCAGAGGCTGACAGGATTGAGCGGACCCACCTAGAAACCGTGTTTGTCGAAACTGGTTTGTGGGGAGCTACAAATGACAAAAAGAGTTTGTTGGGGCTTTAAGGGTTTGAGGGCCGCCACTGGGAAGTGCGCGCCTCATATTCCTTCAAGCAATCTACTGGGCATAAATCCCTCACTTCCACAAAGGCAGGGTGGAAGGACACTTTTACAGGTTGACCCAAACGAACCACCTTGGTAAGCTCTGGGAGATTGAAAACTACCTCTTCTGACAAAAATTTTCGGAAACGCAAATCATGAGCCTGCACTTCGGAGCTTCTTTCAGCTGAAGTAGGCATAAACAGAATTGCTAATTTCAGCGACAGAGACTCTAAGGACAGTTGGTCACTGGGGCCAAGAGATACGAGATAATCAAGAACTTTGCTAACTTTCCAAGAGTTGGTGTACCTTGGCAAAAGAGGTTTGCACTGAAAAACACCTTTAAGGAGTTGAAAAACTAACGGGTGTTCCCCAACCCTCACTGAGTCAATAGGGGGGTGTGTTTTGGAAATAGCAAACCTATGGAGGTTGATTGTCCTGTACTCTCTTCCAAGATGGAATAAATGTGTCAGATATTCAATGATTGCATTCAAAGGTGCTGAAACTGGATTAATTTGTTATGATAAACACCAGCTAACCCACTGTTTCCAAGCAGAGTCATAACAGGTTTCTGTGGATTTACGCCAAGCGGACAAGAGAAGGGTTTTAGCTTCGTGCGAAATGCTATTTGCCTCGAACTGTTGGCTGAGACAAGCCATACGGCTAAAACAAGGGCTTGTAAGGGGTGTTGCTCCTGTTCGCTGGTCAGTAGGTTGGGGGAGGGTGGGAGGAGCAGTGGTTGCTCCACACACAGCTCCAGGAGCAGAGGGAACCAGGATTGCATTTCCCAAACCGGGGTAACTATCACAGGACTTGGAATTTGTTAACGGATGACCTGTTTGAGGCAACGCCCAATCAGTACGAATGGCGGGAATGCATAACCTCTGTGTTGGACCCAGTTTAGAGGAAAAGCATCCGTCGCTTCTGCTCCTGCGTCTGGCTTCCAACTCACATAACGAGGGAGTTGGTTGGTTAGCCGAGAGGCAAAAAGGTCTATTTCTAGAGGACCCCGAAGCAGATTTATTTGCTGGAATATTTCGGGCATGAGTTTCCAATCGCTGGAGTCGCCCAGCGATCGGGACTCCTCGTCGGCTATTACATTTAGATACCCTGGTAGGTGTTGTGCGACTATAGTTATGTCTCTGTGGAGACACCACTGCCATATTTGATAGGTCAAGGAAACGAAAAAGCATGAGGATGTGCCCCCCATTTTGTTTAGGTAAGCAACTGATGTCTGGTTGTCCATTAACAGAAGGACTTTGATATGGCATCTGTCTTTTACGAATGATTTCAGAGCAAATCCTCCCGCTATCAGTTCCAGGCAGTTTATGTGCAATAAACGCTCGGTCTGAGACCAATGTCCCCCCGTGCGAAGGTCCCCACAACGAGCCCCCCCAGCCTAGAGATGAAGCATCTGTTTCTATAACTATATGGGGCATTTTGATACTAGACTTTTGCCATTCCAGGCTAGCAGGTTGTCTCGCCACCAAATCAATTCCTCCCTGGCTTCTGGGGTGAAGGTTGCTAATGCTTCGTAGTCCTGTGAATGACTGAGAGCAAGGTGTTTTACCCGCTGGAGGTGGCGGTAGTTTAGGGGAGCAGGGAAAACTGCTTTAATGGATGCATTTAGCTTCCCTAGAAACCGAGAGAGTTCTCTTACAGAAACCGGGTTGTTGCTCAGCAAGGACTGACTCTCTCTCCTGATTTGACGAAGTTTGTCGTGGGTTAAGGACAGAGTCATAGTTACTGAGTTGGCTGTGAACGCAGAAACTCTAACTGACTGGGAGTTAGAACTGACTTTTTGTGGTTGATCACAAAGCCCAAGCTGGTTACCAAGTTGACTGCCAGGTTGGCATGGGCTTTGGCTATCTCGACTGACTCTGCCATGATCAGGATGTCGTCCAAATAAATAATCAGTCGTACACCTTGTTTGCGTAACAATGCTACGACTGGTCTTAGTACCTTGGTGAACACCAGGGGTGCTGAAGCTAGCCCAAAGGGGAGGCACAAGAATTCCAGGAGGGTATCTTTCCAAAGGAATCTGAGATACTTTTGATAGTTTTTCCAAATTGGAATGGTAAAGTATGCGTCTTTTAAATCGATCTTTACTAGGTGGTCGTTTTCTTTGAGAAGATCCCGCAACATGTGAATACCCTCCATTTTGAAATGCTGGTATTCTAAGAATTGATTTAGCCCTTTGAGATTGATTACGGGGCGTTGACCTCCTCCCTTTTTGGGAACTATAAAAAGAGAACTGACAAAATCGTCTCGCGGGTGAGAGTTGGGAACTGCATGAACTGCCCCTTTTTGTTTCATTTCTTTGACTTCTTCGTCTATTAAGCTGACTTGAGTATCTGACACATGTGTACTGGGTATGTGACTCTGAAATGGTTCCATCAACAAGGGGAGGCGGTACCCTTAGATAACATTTAGTACCCAGGGGTCTGAAGTTAGGCTTTGCCACTGGGGAAGAAAACTTTGCAACCGACCTCCCAAAGGAGTTAAATTTGTGCTTAACGATAAATCTGGATTTGCAAACTACCTTGGGAAATTAGAGGCCTGAGATGTTGGGTGTCCCCCTGGAAGACCCTCTCCGGTGAAATCGGCCGCCCCTCCAAGGGGTGCGGTTGTAGGACGATCTGCCTCTGAAAAAACTGTTGCCTCGCGGGCTGTAATGGCCCTCCCAGCTCGGCTTTGAGCTTTGGGAGGGCCGAGCATGAAAAAACTTTTTTCAAACATGGCCAGGTTTACGCAAGGCAGACGAGATCACCTTGGCGGTTTCGGTACGTTTACTAACCTTTTCTTCCAAGCCTGGGCCAAACAAATCTTTCTTGCATTCTGGAAAGCTTTCTTTAGCGAGGGAACCGTAATCAGAGCCAAGTTTATCCAGAACAAGCCTCCGGCGCCAGGTAGTCATGTGGCTGCAGGCATTTCCTACTAAAAACAGGGCTTTAGAAATGCAGGTCTGGATTACATCCACCGACAAAGGTTTCGGCGCTATTCATGTGCTCTCACGCCATTGCTAGTGGGCCAGTAACATCAAGGATGAGGTCTTATGACTTTTTTATCGGTTTATCCACAGGTTTAGCTTGTGGGACCAAATCACCCAAGTACGAATCCAGGTTAGGAGTAAAAACGCATTCCACGTTCGGGCGCGGGAAATCTTTCACGATCGCCCGTCGTTCAAACGCGGAAAGTTCCTTCGTAAATAACAAGGGAAGTAGAGCAGACAACTCATCTGATGCTTCCCAGCGGCCAGAGGTTGTAAGTTCATCCTTTAGTTCTACAGAGGCCGGCAAATCATTCGAATCCTACCCATCAATTGTAATGAGTGGAGGTATCTGAACACGAGGCTTCTTATTGTTGCTTGCGTTTGGCTCATCTCCTTCAGGAGCACGTTTGTCTTTCGTAGCTGAGCCTTTGTTGATCCGGAGGCTTCACCGGAGTTAATAACCGATTTTGATGACCCAGATGGTTTACTGGGATCCGTCTCGTTTGTTGAACTGGCGAGGGAACCGGTGGATGAACTTGCAAAGTTCGATGAAACAGAAATTTGTTTTGCAACAGCTTCGGATAGAGAGGCGATGAACGTACTGTTCGATAAGAGTTCAGCTATCGGACTAGGGTCACGATGGCTGCTAAGAGTGGCAAGAGAAGGTGGATTACCTGAGATATCGCATCCACTGACGAGCTCATCTTTGTCTGCCATCTTCTCGCACGGGGGAGCGAAGCAAAACGGCGATACTTTGGGGTGGCCCTGGGTGATAGAGGGGCTCTCAGTGTGAGGTCCCGGATGCCTTATGACGTTGATGTTTTTCCTTTTTTGGATGTATTCTTTGAATTTCGCTGTTTTATTTTGAAGCAATAAAGGAAATACATTATTATATGAGGCGAGTTTTGGCGAAGTATAATTGGTATTATCTTTTTCTCGGCTCATGAGCGGGCGGAATTCAACAAATCCTGCAATCTGATTGGTTCCTGGAGCGGGCGAAATTTTCTCATCCAGACCGCCACAGCGGGCGGAATCCGTCAAGTTGATCTATTTTCGTGAATGAATTAGCGGTAATCGTCATCTTTCGCCCTTTTTACACTTCCATAGACGATTAATCAGCGCAACTTTATCTCTATTCACCTTAAAATGGCAAGGAAAGTCACTGTATGTAAATTCAATTGAGTTTTTTGAAGTTGTGAGAGTTTGTTTGGCTGTTTGTAGCTCGGCGCTGTAATGGCGCGTAATCCTCTGTCTCTCTCTGTACAATTTTGATTAAAAAACAAGTCAATTTCAGTCGAGTTTACCTCTCCAATCGTTGCCGTATTTGAGAGAATTTCTGTGGAATACACTTCACGAATTTCCTCGCTATCTGCCGCTCAATTTACGGTAGAAAAGTCTGATTTCGAGTGATTCGCAACGACGGACAGAAATTGTTTTTGTAGTACAACTTCAAACTTTGCACGAAATTTCACACCGGAAAAACACTTTTAGAGAACTTAAATGGCGAACTAAATGCAACTAACATAGAGTAGTTCGGTATAAATCTGTTCTTTAATACATCTTTCTTTGACTAGTATCTGAGTTACTCGCTCGTTCGCTCGTTAGATTTTTTACCAATGGTTTGTAGAGTCTGTAGCTAGACGGCGCGTAAGCCAATTCAATGACAAAGTTGCGTAAACAAACCCACTTGTACGCCAATTTACCGCAAGAAAAAAAAGATATACATGTTATTGTCCGGCTTAGGGTCGGTCCGTATAGTGAAAAACTGTGACCTCGGGCTTGAAAATGCTGCCCGAGGTCACAGTTTTTCCCTATACGGACCTCCCAGCCGGCCAATAACATACATTGATTAACCATTTTATTCAATGATACGTCGACTTATTGACTTTCCGGGCTGGGAATCTTTCGCTCAGATTTCCTACAGTATTTGCCGTGGCCTCGTGCAGGACAATGTTTGCCGAGCAAGAAGAAGTGGTCATGAGGATGGTCAGGGAGAAACGATGTTACTTAAAGGAGAGATTGGAAGCTCAGCGACGTTTCTTCTGGGAGCAAGAACTCGCTTCGGGAGAGTTATAACGCTTCAACAATCGTTTGATTTACTGAACACTTCATGTAGGCTCGATTACCAGCCGCTGTTCGGGAAAGGAGCGCGCGCTCCTCCCCCGAACTCGAGCCTACACTTAATGGGGCTGACTACGTTGTCTTCGGGTTATTCAAAATTCTTCTTTGAAAGATGTTAAATGAAATTTAAGGTTGATTCAGTCAAATTGCGACATAAAATGGGTGTTCCGAGCTCGTATTCGGGATATTTGAGCTTGAAAACTATCATCTTGACAAATTTTCACCAAAAAAAGCTCGCGGAAAGCTTGCGTTGTGTAACATTCGAGTGGTTTCCAGTGCTGAAGTCGTAAACATCGGTGTTTTTCAATTGGGTAACTCAGCAGTATTCGTGCAAGCGCGAGCGCGCTTATTTTTGTTCCACAGCAGCATAACGAAGTCAGGCCCACGGACGCGTGTCAATTATTGATCTTTTACGGAGTCATTGAAGTCGTCGATACTCATCAGAGTGCACGATGATAAGATCATTTACAATATTACAATATTATTTTATGAGTGCGATGATCATGATTTGATTAACATTAACCTACACTTTTATCAAAGTAAATAAGATCGTATTTCTAATGGAATGGCGAACTAGAAGTAATGATGGCGGCGCCGTAGCACATTTGTAACTACGGTTTCGGTATTTTTGGTAAATTTCCATGCGGTATTGCTGTTTTTTACGTTTTCTTCTACGCGGTTTCAGTTGCGGTTTTCGGACCCCCTTTACGCCCCCCTCCATGAGCCGAACCAAATACATTGTATTAAGCACATGAAAAGTTCGATGTTTGAATCAGTTAAGAACGACTATTTGAATTTGGAACGGCCCAGCCGTTCTTCCCGCCTAGCTCAGCCGGGAATTTCGGCTTTGGGACGGCTTTGAATCAGACGTCGAACTTTTCATGAGCCGAACCTGATGCATAAATTATTATAACGTATATTTTCCAAGCAGTTTTCACTTTGCTTGAAAATCGCTGACATTTCGATGTGATTTAGTTTAAACTAAATAAAGTTCGGCGAGTTAAGTTCGACATCTGAATCAACAGGTGTACTTTTGATAATTTGGGTCGGTCCAAATTCGAATTAACTTCGGCTCGTAAAAAGTTCGGCGTCTGAACTGGGCCTTAGACTAACTTTACAAGTCATTCGTTAACTGTCATACATTCTTCCTCGTGTTTTTTGCCTCCCCTACCCCTTTCTGGGGAGAGCAGGGATGGCGGAGTGGTGAGAGCGCTCGCCTCCCACCAATATAATGTGGCCCAGGTTCGATCCCGGCCCGGCGCCATATGTGGGTTGAGTTTCTTCTTGGTTCTCGCATTGTTCCTTGTTTTTCTCCGGGTTCTCCGGTTTTCCTCCCTCAAAATAAACCAACATCTCCAAATTCCAATTCCACCAGGATAGAGGACCCGCATGGAAACCAGCTAAGGCTGATGTGGCTTTAAATCTCTTAATTTCTTTTCCGTTTGCGCCTGCAAAAAGGCGTAGGGTAGCTTTTTTCGTGACGTTGAATATCTATATATGGTATTAATATTCTTATTTGGGTCCAAGGCTATGGAGGGCTTTGCTTACCAAGGCTATGAAGGGCTTTGCTTACCAACGAAATGGAAAGTAATTTCAACAATAGTAATAATAAAAACTTTTTTTAATAATTCGTAAAGAGGCGAGAGTTTAAAATTGTGAAATATCTTCCATTTTATCTCCGATCCACATCCCTTTCTCGGCTGTGCATTTTCAAGGAGGTACTATAGCTTCCGGCTTGGGCCTGACTAAGCTGGATATTAAGCTTCGTTCGGATATTAATATAAGCTGGCTTCACATTAAATACGACTGATTCCTCAGATGTAACGAGTTCGTACAAACTCAGGCTAGCGTGAAGCGTCACCCCTGCGTCACCCGCTAGTAAAATGAGATGCAAATTTGTTCGACCACCGCTGACTAGCTCTGACTGACTAATCAGTTCAATTTATTCAGTTTCCAGAGTTTCTCACAAACAAAGCCTTCCAGACAGCTGAAAATCTCGCTGAATTTAACCACATAGCCATGTCTGTTATCGAGAAAAACTGGCAAACAACAAAGCCAACTATCAGAGAAAGAAGCAAGCACATGTTCAACAATGATCTCTTCAGCGATGTCAAGTTTGTTGTGCGAGGAGGGCGCAATGGCAAAAGTGAAACTAAACAAGTGATTCCTGCTCACAGGTTTGTGTTGTCGATTAGCAGTCCTGTGTTTGAAGCCATGTTTTATGGTGAGCTGGCGGACACTACAGATTCTATTGAACTGCCTGACGGTGAGTACGACAGTCTGTTGGAGTTGTTTCGTTACATGTACAGCGATGAAGTGATCTTGAGCGGAAGTAATGTGACGGGAGTGTTGTATTTAGCGAAGAAATACATGGTACCTTCACTGGCTGATAAATGTGCGGAATATCTGCTGGATAACTTAGATGCATCGAATGTTTTTGGTATCCTACCACAAGCACAGAATTTTGAAGAGCAAAACCTGGTGGATCGCTGCTGGATAGTGATCGATGAAGAAGCAGAAGAGGCTGTGAAATCAGATGGATTTGCGACAATTGAGAGATCCTTACTTGAAGCAGTTGTCGAACGGGACACTTTGAACATTCAGGAGATAGAGTTGTTCAAAGCGGTGAATTTGTGGGCGACAAAGAGATGTGAAGAACAAGGCTTATCGACAGATGGAAGTGACAAAAGACGAATTCTCGGAGAACGGATTGTGAAAGGAATACGTTTTCCAGTGATGACTCAACATGAATTTGCTGCTGTTGTTCTAGATTGCATGATACTGAGCCCAGAGGAAGCTTTTCAGGTTGTTAAATTTTTGAATTCAGTTCCAGACACCCAAGTGGTATTTCCAAAGACCAAACGAACTGGTACAGAATTGTTTGAGCGTTTTTGCAGATTTGAATCCGTGGTCGACACTGGCTCAGGTTATCCTTATTCATCTGGTAAAAAAGACTGTCTTCTTTTTACAGTTGACAAAAACATCTCCTTACTTGGATTAACACTCTGCGGAAGCAAAAAATTGTGATTATTCTGTAGCTATTCAAATAGATCACTTTGAACTCTTTATGTGGAATAATATTTGTAACAAGACGGGTAATTTTTCTTCAGTTCGTATTGAGTCAGACCTAGTTTCCTACTATGGTTTCGATGTTTTCTTTGACAGTCCAGTCGACATAAACAAAGCTGTCAGTTACCGTGTAGAAGCTACCATTTCTGGCCGTGCCAACTCTTGTTTCGGTCAAAATGGTCAATGTTCTGTGGTTTGTTCAGGGGTTAGATTTGATTTTGAAGACAGTACTGTGAGTAGCAATGGAACTACAGTCAGTCGAGGACAATTTCCAGGGTTTCTTTTTATTGTAAAATAAATGGTTAATTACTTGACCTATTCAAATACAGTCAAATACAGGATGAAAGGACTAGGTTCAATAAATTTGTTTGTTCAGACGCTTTCAATTCAGCCTAAAAATGAAGCAACTAGGAAACTATAATGGACTTCTTGTGAACTTTTCGACATGTGAGGCAGTCTCAATTAGCTCAATTAATGCGAGAAAGGGTGTTAAAAAGCCTGCCGATGTAAATAGGGTTCTTATCTAGAATAGAATGGATTGCTTCTTTCTATGTTAATTTTACAATTGCTTGTAATTTTGTTATTTTGTAGTTTAGCAGTTGCAATTACAATATTCTATTCCTGAATGCTAATTCAGTAGTAATGCCTTGTATATTTGCTTTGATCACACAAATGCGATGTACAATACGTGATTCCTTGTTTCAATTTCCTAAGTAAAGTAACCTTTCCTACAGACCTGAGCGCGTTGCGAGAAAAACTGCGACACAACCATTATGATTTGACACACCGTTAAGTGATTTGCAGTACGAAATGGCAGTGATAAGAATTCGCTGATGATGTTCTTGACTGCAAAATACTGACACAAGACGAATCTTTAGCGATAGTTTTAAGTATCTGAATTCAATTCAAAACAATCCAGTAGGATTTTTAGAGACCATCAGACTGGCTTCAAGAAATTGTTTGATCATTGACTGTCGCAAATTTGGTTCCCTGGATCACACTGATTCAGGTTATCCGTATTTATCTGATGAAGAAGATCTTCAAAGATATCTCCTTACTTGGAGTTACACTGTACAGAAGCAAAAATAATACCGTGTATTGTCAGTGTAACGATACGGGTAAAAGATCTGGGTGAAAAGAAATATCTTGATTCCAAATCGGAAAAGATTTTCCTGAGTCTTAGAAGTATGAATGAGTGTCTTATTACGCCGCTTCAATACTTTCTTTTACCAACCCGTTTTCTTAATGAAGGGCTCCGATTATCGTTTCGAAGCTTCTACTGATCTCTGGGATTGTGAAAGGAATACGTTTTCCCGTAATGACCCAACATGAATTTGCTGATGTTGTTCTTGACTGCAAGATACTAACACAAGATGAATCTATTACGATAGTGAAACATTTGAATTCAATTCGAAACAGAGACCAAACGTACTGGTTTGAAGGAATTGGTTGAGCGTTGTTGCAGATTTGGTTCCGCGGTTCCCACTGGCTCAGGTTATCCTTATTCACCTGGTAAAAAAGGCTGTCTTCGTTTTGGGGTCGACAAAGACATCTCCTTACTTGGAGTGACACTTTGTGGAAGTAAAGATTGTAATTACTCTGTCAATATCAGGGTAAGAAATTTATATAAGGATAATATCCTTTCTGAGAAATCAGGAAAATTTTCTTCAATGTGTATCAGGTCAGAACAAGTTTCTTACTACGGTTTCAATGTTTTCTTCGACATTCCAGTTCACATAAAGAGAAGTGTCAGATACCGTGTGGAAGCCTTTATTTCTCAGGGCACCAACTCCTGTTTTGGTCAAAACGGTCAACATTCTGTTGTTTGTTCAGGAGTTAGATTTGATTTTCGAAACAGTTCTGAGAGCAGGAATGGAACGAAAGTTGAACAAGGACAATTTCCGGGGTTTCTTTTTACTGTAAAATAAATGGTTAATTAATTGACTTTTTCAAATACAATCAAATACACTGAGGATGAAAGCTCTCAGTTTTGAAATATATCACCCAGGTTCAATAAATTTGTGTATTCAGGAGATTTCCATTCAGCCTAATTTTGTAGCACCTTGAAAACTATAATGGACTTTGACAAGAGAAAATCTCTTGACTTTGAACAGTTATGATCTTTTCAACATGTGAGGCAGTCTCAATCTGATACGAGACCGGTCGTTAAAGAGCCTGCCGATGTAAATAGGGTTCTTATATAGTATAGAATTGATTGTTTCTTCATATATTAACTTTACAATTGCTTGTAATTTTGTTATTTTGTAGTTTAGCAGTTGCAATTACAAAATTCTACAATATTATGTGAATAATATCACTGAACATTCGATTCCTGATTGTTAATTCAGTAGTAATGCCTTGTATATTTGCTTTGATCACACAAATGCGATGTACAATACGTGATTCCTCATTTCAATTTCCTAAATAAAGTAACTTTTCCTACTGATCTGAGTGCGTTGCGAGAAAAACTGCGACACAGCCATTATAATTTGACACACCGTAAAGTGATTTGCGGTAAGAAATGACAGTGACAAGAATTTGCTGATGTTGTTCTTGACTGCAAGATACTGACACAAGACGAATATTTTACGATAGTTACGATAGTATCTGAATTCAATTCAAAACAATCCAGTAGGATTTTCAGAGGCCATCAGACTGGCTTCAAGAAATTGTTTGCTCATTGATTGTCGCAGATTTGGTTCCCTGGATCACACTGATTCAGGTTATCCGTATTCACTTGATAAAAAAGATCTTCAAAGATATCTCCTTACTTGGAGTTACACTGTACAGAAGCAAAAATAATACTGTGTATTCTCAGTGTAACGATACAGGTAAAAGATCTGGGTGAAAAGAAATATCTTATTCCAAATCAGAAAAGATTTTCCTGAGTCTTACAAGTATGAATGAGTGTCTTATTACGCCGCTTGAAAAATTTCTTTTACTAACCCATTTTCTTAATGAGGGGCTCCGTTATCGTTTCGAAGCTTCTACTGATTTCTGGGCCCATCTTTTGTTTTGGGCAAAATAATGGTTAAGGTAATGTGCTTTGTTTAGGTGTATATTGACACTGTATGAGCCATAGGCACGCAAGGCGGGCAAGAGTTATTTTTTGTGAATTAAAAGCCCCTGGATGTAGCAGCACTCAGAGCACTCTTCTTAACAGTTATAATATGGTTATTCCAACAAGTTTCTTTGGCAGCGATGCACAGAGGAAAACAAAAATTTAGAATTTATTTGACCTTAGGATATGTGATATCAAGCGTACTTTTATCAAGGTTTGATTTCGGCTGTCGATAAGTGGCTTTGTTTATTAGAACTACATGGAGCTGTTACCAGCAAGAC
>Ga0126338_10001615_pt1 | contig 14774 bp, 7 predicted proteins | sample OrbCmetagenome_2_FD_92529 | JGI IMG/M metagenome (GOLD analysis project Ga0126338, IMG submission 92529) | Coral microbial communities from Petempiche,Puerto Morelos, Mexico - Orbicella C C metagenome | ecosystem: Host-associated > Invertebrates > Cnidaria > Coral | place: Petempiche,Puerto...
ATTTTATTTACAATTATCTCCACATTGTCCAAAAATGAACAAAAAATCAATGTGGGAAGTTAAAAAAATTTCAAGATTTCTGTCCATGGGACATCGAGTCCTGCCATCTTGCGGCTTCAAGGCGTGTGAAACTACAGTCGCTAACTGCGAACTTGTTCTTGAAGGAACCTCACCAGTTGACTAAATTCACTTAATAAGTCCACTTAAACAATATTTGGCTGAGAACATTTCACTTCAAAGATGCAATATTTGCAATATTTTTGGGCTTACAGACACTGTGGCCTTATTCCCTAATAAAGCCCGATTTTTTTTTCAGATTTAGGGTGTTCTTCCGGGCATGTTCTCTCCAAAACCAAGTTGGTGAACCCCCATTTTTTTACATTCCTGACATAACTAACTCATCATCTTACAGTGGTAAAAGTCTCGGAAAAAAAAAATCAATGTTAGAAAATTTTTGTGCGAACGTCCGTAAATGTATACCACATCTGTGAACATAACTTGACAAGACTTTATGCAGCATCGCAGAAAACTTTGCTTCAGGTCCAAAAATTGCATTGCAAAATCCATGGTTAATAGAGAGGAATGGTTATGAAACTTGACAAAGTTCTTTGTTGTATGTTTTTGTTCTCTTTTTTAGCCTTGACCGTGCACAAAACACAATGGTTGTTTACTACTGACTGAGGAACTAATCAATAGAAACGTGTTGCATAGTGAATGAGCACAAAACAAAAGATTGTGCACAGTTGTGGACGTTCCAACATAAATCTTGGCATCTTTGTTTGCTCCTTTGATGTTTGCTGGGCTTCATAACCATTCTCCTCTATTGACTATGCAAAATCCAAGAGAAGCTGCAATACACATCAAGGATTTCTTTAGCCTACACACTACAACACTTGCTGTCACTCATCTAAATCACTTCATTAACTTACCATAAGTAAAATATCTGCAGATCTTTCTCCTTAAATTTAGAGCACCTAACAAATACATCATACACAGGTTCATGTTAGTCATAAGGATTGCAGGAAAAAGGATCCTCTCCTTACACATGAAATAAAAAAAGAAATGACACCCCAAAAAGTATGGTTTTTGAGTAGTTTCCTTTCACCCAAAATAAGGAACAGATTCGACTGAATTTGGTATGATTGTCAATGAAACTCAGGAAAATCTGTTTTTCTCCAAAACAGTTTAATTCCAGTAAATTCAAATTTCACTGAGTTCAAAGTGTTGTCTTTGTGTGGATGGTTAATTTTTTTTATACAAGGCTAATCTCCAGGAGGAATTTAGATGACTAATGCTCATAACATGCATAACTTCTTCCATTGTTTGAAGGCAATTATAATGAAACCTGCTCAAACAAGTAACACAAAGGATACATTACTTTACATTTAGTTGCAGAGGAGAGAGGATTAAATAACAGTAAACTATCTTTTTGTGAGACCCTGCAATTCTAATGTTCCTGCAGTACACTTTCCATAAAAGATACCTGTTGAGTCTCCATCATCAATAACCTCTCCTTCTTCTGGGCCATCAGCCTAAAAAATAAAATGCACCAGATCAAACAAACACAGTTAAGCATTTCTATTTGAACATGTGGTCTGTTGGCAAAGTTCAACTTCCAGCAACTTCAGCTACTGTAAATGTATACCAGTATGTTGATTTGTTTTTATAATAATTATGTAACCTGAACCGAGGAATCCATTGTAGAATTCATCAGGCTTCACCTCACATCTCACAAATGCAGCCTTATATTCAGTGTTCAACAGTGTATGTTTCAACTTGGTAGGACACAGTTGTGGCAGCATTTATATGTATGCCTCTGGTTAAACTTTCTCTACGATTGTAACTGGAACTGTTTAATCAATCGAAGTTGATCGACTGATAGATCAATTAACAATCTTCAGAACTAAATTTTACCTCATTAATTGAATCTTGCTTTCCTTGAGGTTTTTTCTCTGCATTATCCTGAACACAATTCAACAGGATTCCATTAATTGAGTGGTTTTCACTTGAGTGTGGAAAGTAATTTCCATTGGTATTATTTTGCAATACTCAACTAAAAGATTGGGTGAAGGAACTCTACCACTTTGTCATCTAATCAGAAGTAAAACCAAATCAGTCATACCATGTTTCCACATCGGACTGATGTCTTCACTAACTTGTAGCTGAACATACCTCTCTACACATGTCCACTGGAAAACACATGTGTAGGGAGCTTGGAATGTTACTTTTAAATACTGGAAAAATTATAGTGTCTCATTTACAAATGCTTATACTCACAGGACACAAACGTAGACTAAAAGTCCCAGCAGGTTACTTCATGTGAAGTTACTCACATGACACATAGGCAGCATAGCAAGCTCTCCTGTATGGCTCAAGAATTTTTATTGCCCGTTTGTTATCAATTAGTAATTAAATTTGCTTCAATGATTCAAAGAAATATTTCAGGAGTGACTTGCACTGACCATAAAAGAAAAATATAAGTTAGCATGTGTTAAATTGCTTGCAGTTAAACTTGTTGATACTATGACTAAAGTCAAACAGAAAGCACGTCTTCTTCCTGTACACTTCCAGTGTTGGAGACTAAATTATGACAGCACTCGCCTTTTGAACAAGCGAGTCTCAAAATCCACTCAGCTGGGGGTTATTTTCACTCACTAAGAAAGATATCTCTCCTTCCCCCATAACAATCTCTGCAATGGTTAACAAATCATGCATTTTTTTCGGTATCTCGTAATCACAGAGACCCAGCTTGCCATTTCCTGTTCAGCTTTCTTGTTCTGGTCCATTTAGGCATTTCAATGACGCCTCCTCAGGATTGTGACTGATTTTACTATATTTTACTTTTCACACTCCATGGAAATTTTCGCCATTTCTGTAGTTTTGACTGAAAAACAGCTTTAAATGAACTGTTGGGACTACCAAATTCACATATATCCATAGAATCAAGACATTGGAGTAAACAACTTGTTGGCATATGAAATACTGAAGTTTCTTCCTTCAATTTTCAAAGCAGTTTTTATTTCAAGATGAATCTTTGTGAATGCTGGCTCAACTAGAGACCAGCAGTATCCCTTCAGAGCAAGCTTTTAACCAGATGGGTGTTGAGGCATCCTGGGTTTGGCCACTTTTTAAAGAAAATTGTTTTATTAACCGCGCGGCCATGGGCCGAGCACGGTTCATGTTCTACCTGTGGTTTATTATTTTTTTCTGTCACAACCAGACACAGACCTCCACTCGGCCAACTTTGAATTATGCAAACTGTAATGTTTACTCGCAAAACCTTGTTTCTTCAGGGTCAACAAAAATCTCAGATTACAAAGACACGCCGAACTCACGCTTTGCAAAAAAAATCTCTTCAAAACCCTGACTTCGATGCGATATATCACTTTAGCCTTAATAGCTACCTCATATCGGCAGTAGTAAAATCTATTCCTTAACAATCCAGCTTTATCATGTTAAAATTTCAACGAAATCGAACAAAACCAGAACTAAATATAATTAGATTTTTTTGTCACCTCGCTTCATTGTTTGAGTCAACAAGGGAAGCGACGGTCGCCCATAGCCACCAAAACACACGAACATAACAAAAACTGATGTTTCGGTCAAAAAAATCCAGGATTATTGCCTGAGAGCTGAAAATTGAAGAGGAACATCTTTTTCGAACTTTATTTAGACGAAAAAATGACCTCGGCGGGCTCCAAAAGAGAACGAAACAAAAAACAGAACGAGACGGTGAGAAGAGCCGATAATTTATTCAATTTGTTCACCGCATGGCCTTTGCTACGTTCAAGTTCAAAAAAGCTTACTTCTGGATAATCTCAGCCTTATAAGCCAGCAACTGGTCCCAAATTAATCTCTGTATCCTTACAAATGTCTTGACTTCCATCTCCGAAAGATTTGGCCACCATTTTTGAGCAAATAAACATTTCACCGACGGCAATCACCATTACGGTGGCTTGCATACTAATTTGCTCCCTTTACAAAACCCTCCTGAGGGGGGGATATGACGAAAAGAGCTGAAAAATGATGGCTGGAAATAGGGTAATTTTCTCAGCTTCTGGTGTGCCAAATTTGCTGGAAATAGGTTCAAACCAGTTTTTTTTTCTGTTTGTTTTTTCTTCGGGTCACTCATGATCCCATATTATGACATGTGCCGGAAGTAATTACGTCATCAGAGATTTCACAACGGCTACGACTGATGGTGCAATAATACAGTTTGTGTTGATCAAGTGATGTGGTGTCTACAGTAGTCAAGGACTGCTTTGGAATGTGCACTGCATTGCGACTGTAGTGCTAAGAAAACAGTTTAATTTTAAAAGCATGGTTATAAGATCTGAAAGATCTTCTTGTTTTTCATAATTATGTTGCCTTATAAATTGTTCATTTGAGCATGCCCTATGGCACAATTTGGATGCCCACTTTTCAAATCCTGGCTAGAAGCCTGCTTCGTAGCTAATAATACAGAACATAGCATTTGTAAATTATCACTGGAAGAAGCTGTATTTCGTTTTGTCTATCTAGGAAATGCCAAGTTCTGTATTATTAGCTACATATATTATTGACAAATTATTTAGGCATCTTGAAAGATAAGTTTTTATTGAAAGATATTCTTGCTAAAATTGAATCAAAAGGACTAGGAGTGTTATCAATATTTACGCTGAAATAACTTCCCAAAAATGAAAATAGCAGCCGAACAGGCGAGTGATAGATGATTTGTACTCCCCTAACACTTTTCACACTTGCATTTGGCGAGCGGGCAAGTGCTAATTTCCAACACTGCACTTCCTGTATTTTCACTTTCTACTAATTTTATACCAGTGCTGTTTTAATGCCTGGAAACAAACTGTCAATCAATAAATGAACTCAACTGTGAAAAATCAGTATTACAGAGTATGCTGACAAGATCGCACAGCCAGATCTTTTGTTTCTATGGGAATGTTTGCTATGCAGGCTACATAACACATACTCGGGTAGAGGTAAATGTCTTACATTTTCAATCATTTACATATTAAATTCTTGTACCATCTTGATACAATCAATGCTTGCCTTAGAAAATGATATTAGAATCATCAAAAACAGACTATAATTTTTACACATGTTTCACTGTATGTTGCAGGAAACCTTTAATGACAAGATAATAGACATAAAAAGCCCGCTAAGACTGAATTTTGGACAAATCTAAATCCAAGACTTAATAACAGGATTTTATCAATTGAAATATATTAGTTCATCATGTGAAATATACCTTAGTATCTTCATCTGAGAGGATTTCTCGTTCTTCACCTTCTTCGTCTTGTTCAGGTTCTGCCAGCTCACCTTCCTCCTTATCATCACCCTCCATGTCGTTTTTAACTCCATTTCTATCTTCTTGTGCTGTCACTAATTCTCCCTCATCTTCCTCGTAATCAAGTTCCCCCTCCTCTTCTTCTTCAAATATACCAGCCTTGTTGTGCACATTTGCTGTTAAATGAATGCTTGCAGTTGAAGCTGTCCACTCAGTTTTAACACCTCCATGGTCTAATGCTATATCTTGAACCCTTTCAACCAAAGTACAATCCTTTACATCTGAAATAGAAGTAGAGCCCTCTGCTGGAACAAGACAGGATCTTTCCTCCATGGTGTTTGACAGTAATACACTTTCGAGAGTGTTATCACCTTTGACTGACTCATGACTGTGTTTGGGGTCCATTGGATCTACATAAGTAATAACAAATTGAATAAATATATGTCATTCACAGTGGTGGATCCAGACCTTGAGCTAAGAGGAACCGGGGGGAGGGGGGGGGGGGGGTTTTGCTTGCCCAACTGGCTTTTCTTCCTCCTGTGATTTCTTCTTATTTTAGCCAATGAAAATAAGGGGGGGGGGGGGCAGGTTGCTTCAAAATACAAACCAAAAGCAAAATTTGAAGTGCTACTACATTGTAAACAATTTCCAATATAGACACCAAGGGCACAAGGAAAAGTGTCTCGATATATTATCTCGACATAATATATCAAACACAAAAGACCAGGTCTGACAGCATTTCCAGACACCAAGAAGAGTTGTCGATATGATGCACAGCGCAGTATTTTTGACAAACTTCTATATGTACATCACCTTAAAATGCCTTTCTCACTGTCTGATTTTAGCTACATGTACCACAGTTTCATGACCTCTAGTGATCATGGTGTTCAGCAGCATAAATTTCTGTAGGAGGTGATGCTTTTGGCATCAAATAAAATGCTTTATGGCCATGTGATAAAAACTGCAATCATATTCTCCCCTTTCTTTCTGTTTTGATTGCAAGGCTCTGAATGCTCACTTCTGTCAACTCCAAATATGCAGGGGAACCCTGTCACTCTGAACCCTCACCACAGAATTTATTAAAACTTGGCAAAAATTTGTATCTTATCATGCTGATCACAATTATTTGATAAACCATATGGGAATCACTGGACTCATTTGTGAGTCATAAGCCCTTAAAGCTAAAATTAAGGGTGTTTTCATAGGTTGTTCTGTTGCTTTAGTAACCAATTATGCCATGAAGATAACCACAACTTGCTGACCAATGATTGAGCATTTTTGTGATGCCAGTATTGTAACAACACTTCATTAAGAGTCAGGTAGTATTGTCCGTCAAAATATACCTGGGGTAGTCACTCAATAAAAATTGATATCGGAAAACCACTTGATAACTTGATAATAATCGATAAATTGAATTCAAGTGTTATCGATGACATTGGTCACTCGATAAAACTTGATACTAACATGCTTGCTAGGTTCAAATTTATCGATTTTATTGATTTTATCGGATTTATTGATCGACTTTGTTCATTAGTTTACGCTTTAAAAAAACTGTATCCATAATTTGACACCGCGTTTGATTGTGACTTTTTAATTGTGGATTTCGTAGATGTACACTACCGATTTCTTTCACTTATCCATCGTTTTTTCCTTTCACTATACTTTTTATATTATTTTGCTGTGAAGTTCATCATTTACATTGTTTTACTAGTTTATACTGAACAGTTTCAAAGTTGTTAAGTAATATGGTTTTTGCTGGAACAAACATTTCGCTAAGCTGTATTCTGGAAACTATTCAAAACACTGAAACCTAGTTGGTTCAAGTGATCTAATTGAAAGGCAGGATAAGTTTATTTAGGTAGAGCACTTTTAGTAGTTTCTTTCATGTTCCATTAGTGTTAAAAACAAAAGTGGAATTACAATTTTTTCGACGTTCCTGATTCTTAGAACCAAAAATCATTTCCTTCAACCCAGTCCAACATTCTACCCCTGATTTCTTGAACTACCCAATTTTTGAAACCAACTCTTGTTTCCCTCGGAGGTTCGCATAATCAAGATTCCACTGTATGAATGGGATGAGAGTAAATATCATTACCATTCTCTGTACATTGAATTTTTATCTTTCAGTATTGAAATACTGTTTTTTATGAGACTAAGAAAAGTCGTAGCAAATTTTATTGATAATTGTATAAGGAAGTTGTTATTGGTGGTTTTTGCGAACTTGTTTACATTTGTTGGTTTTGTTTCAATAAATTTTAAGATAAGCTAAAATCAATAACTTCGATATTTATCGATAAAATTGATAGTACTAAGCGCAAAATCAATAATTATCGATTACTCACAACGAATCCTGTTATTGATTTTTATCAATTTTCTGTATCATTGACTAAGTTTTATCAATTTTCATTAAATCCATTTTGAAATCACTGGTTATTCTTACAATCTGATTGGCTTTCAGTAGAGCAATTTATTCACTGATTGCATTATTTTTTGCTCTAAATCGCATGTTTTTCTCAGCCAATGAGAATGGGACAGTAAAACAAAACAACCAATCAGATATCAAGGTTATTTTAAAGTAATCAATAAAATTTCAGGAAAATAAAAGGCAAAAAGCCATTGTGTGGAGAATTTTGCAACTCCTATTGCCAAAACTTTGAGTCCTAGGCCAAGGTCACAAAATTGAAGTAGGCTGTTTTCGTTCTGACTTCAGAACTGCTTGTTTCTTTGTCATGTTCGAATGAGTTTTCGTCACGACATAGTTTTGCATACTAAATGAGACGTAAAGGCGTTTTCGGTTCCGCTTTTTTTAATAAACCAGCTACTGGAACAGTACACCAAAAATCTAAAATTTAAGGCGATAAAATTGTGCGATTTGAAAATGGCTCTAATTAAGTGGCAAATGAACTTTGTGTCGTGCAATTTTGGTCTGATATTGTACTTGTGATTTCAAATCTAACTTGTGCTGCGCACTTGTTCAATTTTGAAATCACACGTATGATTTCAGGCCAAATTGCACTCCACTCAGTTCAATTACCATTATTTATCAAATGTTATCGATTATCGATTTTATTGAGTGACTTCCCCGGGAAATATGGCTGCTGAAAAGTGCTGGAAACTGTTGCCAGCCACATTAAAATGTGAGGTTGTTTAAATCCCTATCACTAATAGTATCATTTATCGTATGATCTTGTGTGTTCTAGAAATGGGCATTTGTCGGGGTCACACACAGATTAAAGCGAATGACTTGAACAAGGTAACTCTGTAATTATACCACGCAGAACATGATTGTGATGATCTTAAACTAGAAAATAGAAGTCAGCTAACAGACATTGTCTGAAACACCGATATCTCGGCTTAACATTTATATAGCCAACATTCCTTAAAACCACAATCCCCTGACTTAAAGAGCGAACAGTCAATAATTACCACAATATATATAGAAAATAATGTCATCGAGAAAAAACAAAATGTAAAGTCGATTATGAAGGTGATAAATTTGAGTTTCATTTCAGGTGATACGGGCTATAATCAAATCATAACTTACCAATGTTAACCACAAATAGATGTGAAACAAAACTGTCCGACAGCTAACACCAAAACATACTTCGATTTTCTCTTCTCATCTCAGGGAAGGAAATTTGTGTAGTCCTCAATTCAATTATGGCGGACGAAGTTCTGATATTCTCTTCTCTCACTGGCTAAAACAGCGTCATGTGATAGTTTTGCAACATGTCAGCGGTGTTCAATCTGCACGTGTCTGAAAGACGAAGTCCAGGAAAGTCAAAAAGATGTGGCGGGTATTAGGAGGAAACTGGCTTTTCAAGCAAAGATCTTTACAAGCAATCCAATGGATAAAACTATGTAGTGCGACGAGAGCTCCTCAGGATGCGTTATTCAAGAGTTCTACTCTCTTCAATTTGCATTTCCGGTGCATGTCCGCAGAATCTGATGGATATGTTGGCAAGTGGAAAACTGTGTACGAAGGGCCGCTTTCCAGATCAGTGAAACTTGTAAAGATGCTTTCTCTAACCACAGCAGCAGCAACGTTTGTTGGTACTCCATTACTGATATTCTTTGGTAAACATGCAGCTTCTCTACCTGTGAAGGTCACTTTAGTGACGTTTTTGTGCTCGATTGGAGGAGGTTCAACCCTTCTGCTTCACTTTCTCTCCTTGCCCTATGTGCATAAAATGGATTTTAATCCAGAGGAAAAAGTGTTTGCAGTAGAGACTTTGTCTTTATTCGCCTTAAGAAAAAGAACCGAGTTCTCAGTAGACGACATTACTGTCTATGTGGAGGACAAGGCTTTCTCTACTTTTGAAGCTCGTGGAGTAAAATATTTCATTCACAAGGAGCTTGTAGAGGCTCAGCAATTCTTGCACTTTATCGAAAAGTGGAAGAAAGGAGAAGCGACAGATTTTAAGAAGCCATCGTGAAAGGTTCTGCGGTTTTTCAGTGTACCAATCATTTTTCTGTAAACCAGAGAATGTAAGGAAGCTCGCGATTATCTTTCGCAATGCCAAATGATGAGACGGTTGATGTTTCCAGCAATAAATACAAAATTCCCGAGTGTTTAGTTTCTTGGAGTCTTGGGTGCGCAAACACTGAATATTTATGAGTTGGAAAATCACAGTTTTGTTTCCAGAGCCCTCGTTGATCAGTAGAAGCAGAGGTTCTAGTAACGATGTGAAGTATCGTACGTAAAATAGGTTTACATGTAAAAGGTGGCGTTAATACTTGAGCTTAAGTCCCTAATGGTCTATTTTACTGCATTGCTTTTTGAGTCGAAAACATCTTCACCCTAAGGAAATCCATTAAAATGACAACCCTAAAGAAATAGATGCGAAATTGGCTAACCTGATATCAATTAGAAATGGGCTTACCCCTCAAGAATTCCGTGTCAACATTTCTAGATTTCACAACCGAAAAATTCGAGTTCTTTTTGCTCATATTTTCCCTTAAAAATTCCTGTATTTCTGACCCAAGACTTTTTTGCCCCTTCCCTGGAGAATTCCCTTGTTCCTCAACAAGGGAGGGGTGGTAGTCTCCTTCGGAGCCGTTATTAGGGTCGCCATGTAACGTTGCAACGTTGCGTGACGACCCTAATAATGGCTGCAAAGGAGACTGGGGCGGGGGGGGGGGGGGGGGGTGCATACATTAAATGCAGTAGACCAATGTGTGCCTACTGCTGTACCTCAAGTCAGTTTTTTGCATCTGTGCTGTTGTTGATAATTTCTTATTTTCTTGTGCATCTATATCATAATCTTGTGTCTTAGGTATCCCCATTATCCCACCCTTAATTTATATGCCTTCCCACAAGGACATCAAATTCCTGTATGATTTCTACAAAAATACAAAGTACGCTGTGAAAGTCCTGCACGAATCACAAAATGAATCATTTCTTGAATAACGATATTATCAGTAGCAGTGCTCACACAAGGAAAGAATTCTCTTCACTTAGTTTGACTTTGAAAATAAGAATCAAACTGCTGCCCATATGCAGAAGAAAGAAACATGCTCTTTAACCCATTGACGCCTGTCCTGGCCATAACCAGCTGTGATGAGCATTGGCTTTTGTTCCACTTCCGACGTCATTAGGTTTGACCAAAATTGACATCACTTACACTCAAGTTCTGCAGGAGGAAACAAGCTTTCCAATAATACCCAGATCAGAAACTGAGCCTGAAATATGCATGAAAATGCTCAGAAATTTGAGTGAAAAACTTGGCGTAAAATTACCCTCAACTACACTTGGCTACTCCATGGTTAGAATTTCCCATCGTGATAATGCTTTCTCGGAAACTCTTGAACTGGAGGCAAGCCCAGAAAAAGGTCAACAACTGAAGCAAAAAGATAAGAAGGAAAGGCAAAAAAAAACAAAAAAAAATTAAAGGTCACTTTCTCATTCAAAAATTCTCCAAATTTTTATTTCTGCACATGCCAGAGCAAAAATGTCATAAAATGTGATGCTAGTGGAAAGAAGTGCATGCTGCCATGTTGCAAGTTCCTTTTTGAGTTGATTGGAGCTAGTTGGGCTCATATCCAGGCTGAAAATGTCCAAAATGTCCGAAAAAATGCATTTTTGCTGAGGAGCTCCAGGTGTCTATGGGTTAATAGAGAATTGCAGATTTGCATGTTGTCGTCATTTGACTACAACTACCAGAATTCCTTTCGTTTTTTCCCTTGTTATTTAAATTTTGAATTCCCAGTGGGGTTTAAAAAACAATTGCCTTAATTAACATAAGAAACAGAAAAAAAGTGAAGGATTCTGGTAGTTGTGGTCAAATGACGCCATCATGCAAATCGCCTATTGGGGAAAAACAGCTGGAGGGAGACGCTGACCTTTCTTCTTCTCTTTTTCTCTTGGTTAGAGAGAAGAATATTGGCCTTACTGCTTGTAGCTCAGCAAAACTATTCTAACACTATTCCCCGTAATGTTAGAGAATAAAAATTGATATGACAGACACCTCCCCAGGCCTCCTCTACTTAAGTGTAAAGCATGTTTATCTCCAAACAAAAGCTATTTCATTCTCCATTGTTTTTCAAAAAGCAAGAAGCTCAAGAGCTGTGCACTGGGTCTGACACCTTGGCCACTATATAAAGCAAAACTGCATGAAAAGCATGGCAGATCCTGGGGGTGGGGGGGGGGGGGGGGGGGGGGCCCCAAATAAAAAAATAACTTAGGAAATTTTAAAAAAACAAAACCAGCAGAAAAAAAACCCTCTTCGGTGGGGGGGGGGAGAGGGGGGGTGGTGGACCGGGGGCCATAAAAAAAAGAGGAGGGGGGAGAGGGAGGGGGGGTGTGGGGGGGGGGGGGGGGGGGGGGGGGGGAGGGGGACTCTGATATAAAAATTTCATTGGAAATTTTCAAAACAACACTTAAGAGGTACCAAGATCCTATTTCGTGGGCGTGGCTTGAAATGTTTTCTTACCCCTAAGAGGTACCAATTCCAAAACAACATATTAACTGACAAGTTCATGATTTTATAATATTTTGTTTAAGATGATTGCTTTAAATACTTTCTGCTTGTAAAGTTATTTATCAGATATGACAAATATCTCTCACCAAAATTTTTGGCTCAATACCCTAAAAGGTACTGCCAAAGCTCCCACTGTGGACCTCATGAGGCTGAACAGCCTAAGAGCTACCAAATCCGCTTCTTTTTAACCCCTAAAAGGTATGACAGCTACCCGCTTCCTTTTGATGTGGGAGTCCTCCCCTCCTGGGGGAGGGAGGCAGATCACTGTAAAACCTTTGATAAAACAGTCACTAGAGTCAAATAAAAACTCGAAGGTTTTTAAGAGTCTGGCTGGAAGAAACAGTTTCCGAAACAAAATCATGTGTTGATCTGCATGCCTATACAGATTCTGCTTAAATTTTCTTTCAAATATTCACTTTCCAACGTAATAATTAACTCAAACACTTGAATGGGACTAAAACAAATAACTTTCACATTTATAACAAGAGAACAGTACCTGAAGAAGCTAATAATCAGGCTTGAGCTCGAAAATAACGTCAGTAAGCCTTACTGGAAAGTTATCACAGGAGTCATGCATGTTCTAATGGCCAGAAATAGTTCATTAATGTAATACCTTGAAGAGATAAGATTGCTACCGAGTTAGGAGTTGAGTTTGAGTTAAGTTTGAGTTACCGTTCTCTATATTTTTCACTAAAACAAGTGATCAATGAGCGGTCCAGATCACCTTTCACGGAAAATAAGCAGGTCATTTCACATTCAGTTTGTAGGGTTAGCATGTCTTACTCCTATGCTTTGGCAAGGTCCAGCCGAAAAGAAAAAGCTGCCATTTTTTTAATGCATGCACTAATCATGCATGAAATTATGCGCAGTAGGGACATGCAATGCAATACTGGGGAATGACCTGAGCATGAATACATGTAATGCTTGTTGCATAATTGGGTGATTGGTAATCATTACAGGAACTGGGCTCTCTTACAGTGGCTAAATGATGTTTCTTCATTAATTTATTCTTTGTGAAACAAATGCTGAAATCACCATCAAAAGCACTATGCTTTATTAGCGTATTCAAATAACCAAGAGACAAAAGGCGTTATACTCATACATGTATATACACATTTGATAAAACAATATCTGATGCATTCTTCAATTTGTGGTCTTCTGTATATTATCTCTCATGACATTTTTGGCAACTGTAAACAAAGTCTGTTATTCCTGCAAATTATATTAATAACTACAAATTAACAATGGACATCTAGTTAAAATTGTGTTGCTCACATTTCCCTTTGATAATTTCTAAATCACCACAGACTGCACACTATATGTTGTTTTTTTCCTTACGTTACAATGTTACATTGTTACTACAGTGGAACCCTGCCTTACAGCCAGCCCGGCTTAAATACGGTCACCTTGTTATCACAGTCACTTTATTCTGGCCAGTACAAAAGCCCAGTTAGTCATTTCCTTATTTTAAAGAGCCCTTTTAATACATCCAGCCCATTCAAACGGCAAATTTTTTTGGTCCTTTGGTGGCCAGATTAATGGGGTTTCACTCTAATAAAAATTAAAAATTACAGTGTAAACAAAATTGACCTAACTAACAAAATTAATACTGTTCATAAAATTCTAGTTGCACCATAATTAAAGCCAGATACAATTATTCTAACTCCGTTATTCTGTATTTACACTGTTATTTCATCATCAACATTGTGGCACAAAAATTGAACAGCTTATTATTTTCATAAAAGACAAAAATGACTGCCTTTTCAGTTCAATTTGTATCAGCATACTTAATTATTCACAATTCCAAGTAATGATTAATATGCAATGTGTTTAAACTTTCATTATAAAACTGAGAAAACTACTTCAATGTGATTGGCTGAGAGCAGGCAAATTTATTGCTATAGTGCAAAGTAATTGCATGTGTTTGTTATTAAATTTTTCTCAGTCCTATAATAAATGAGTAATCATATGAAAGCTTGAGAAATTAAGGAAATTACACTAGGTATGGTTTTGAGAGAAGTTCCAAATGTCACTCATAATGTAAATCTTTAATTGAAGGCTTTCGTGCAAAAAGGGCATATAATAGCTGTTTGGCCGACTTTTATTTTTTGCAGGATCAAGCTAATTTTTGGCTGGCTGACTTGTTTTGACATGAAAAACATCATTGCATAATTGTTTCTGTTGATTTGCGCTTCGTTTTTGAGAAATAACATCGCAAAAAAACTCAGTTTTCCAAGCAGCATCTTTTGGAGCGCATCCTTTGAAGGTGGATTTTGACGCGACGCGAACTTAAATGGTTACTTTTAGCAGCTTTGACTGCGCTTTTTTTTTCAAATAGATGTTTTTATTTTTGAAAGAAGTAGAGAAATAGACTGGAAAAAAAAATCGACCGACCTCGTATCGAACTGGTGTCACAACAAAACAAACTCGAATCCCGCCCGATTAGCGCCTTTTTCGCTTGTGCTAATGAAGCAACAGGAAGAAAACAGTGTAATTATATGAACTAAAAC
>Ga0126338_10001616_pt1 | contig 14774 bp, 6 predicted proteins | sample OrbCmetagenome_2_FD_92529 | JGI IMG/M metagenome (GOLD analysis project Ga0126338, IMG submission 92529) | Coral microbial communities from Petempiche,Puerto Morelos, Mexico - Orbicella C C metagenome | ecosystem: Host-associated > Invertebrates > Cnidaria > Coral | place: Petempiche,Puerto...
AGATAATTCACTCTCCCGATGCTGACCTCGCAAACGGTGTTTCTCCAAGAGAAGCTGACTTCCTTCTGGCGTTCGCCACTGTACCAGGGTACAAAGCCTGGCGAAGCAAACAAGTTGGGTCCTCGTTTATTCAAGTATATATTAATATGTTTTTGCCTGAGTTGAATCTTTTATGAGTGGTATCGAGGAAAATAGTAATAGTGAATTTATTCTTTGTCAGAGAATAAGTACTTCATGACTGGCTCCAAGGGAAACAGTGAGCTTTCTTTCCTCGAAAGCGTCAATTTTTCCCTCACTGAGGGTCTCGGGGAAACAAAACTCGCTGCTTCCCGTGGGGTCAGTCATGAAGTGTTTTATTACATTTCTCAACTCAAAAAGAGAACAAATCGCGAAAAACCTGTTTGCTTGACGCTGGCTGGCACACAAATTTGACGCGGTTTCAAGGTGCACGAAAAAACGAGTCGAAAGTTTAAGTTATTTCCCTAGGGAGTCACTGAGTTACTACCTATTTTACGTGACATGTCTTTCAATCGACAAACGTATTTGAGTTGGGAGGAATAACAAACACAATTCACTGATCTCTCACAAGAGATTAGTCAATCACTGATTGGCTGCACAGCAAGACAAAGGAGTAAAGTAAATCCAGCATTGGTAGGGAATGTGAAGGAAGGAGGGAGGAACGGAGGGAGGGAGGGAGGAAGCAAGCAAGTAAGCAAGCAACCAATCAGGTGTCATGTTAGACGTCATGTGACCATTAAGTAGACAAAGAATGTGTGCGCTTTCTCGCGTAAAGAAGATCTGTTCAGTAATATTTAGTTATGTTTCAATGTTATTAGGTACTGGAGGATGTTATCCGAACGTACCACCGTCACCACCATTTGGTGGACATGCTGACAGAAGTGAACAAACGAGTTGCGGACATAGCAAATGAATATCCTGACGTTGAACTCTCATTTCAAGTTCCAGCTCCTACTCACACCCTTAGAAAGCAAGTGTTTCTATAGAGGTCTGACGAGAGTCAATGCGATGGAAAATGTATGTGTAAAGATTGTGATTGGGATTATTGATCGTGAGAAGTAAGAATTTTTAACACTTCTACAAAGCCGTAGCCAGAATAGAAAAAAAAAAAAATGATTGAGACAGCGTCGACGTACGTAGTTTAATTCTCTTCGTAGGTGTAGAGGGTGTTTATGATGACTATAAACAACAAAAACTAAAAAAAAAAAATAACTGAAGCAAGTGTCTCGGTTTGTCTGTTATTAGCTACGGCTCTGATTACAAACCGTTACAAACCCTATACGTGGTCGGAAGCTCCTTGTTATCTGTAGCCTCTTTCAGGCGCTCAGTTAGTTGGGCGCAACACGGAAAAATGAAGGAGTCAGAAAAGAAAAGAGGGGCTTAGTGCGAGGAGAGGTCGTTGCGCGCGGCATGCCAGATCCTGGTATATCCCCTGATTGGTCAATTTTGACAGGTTTGGTCAACACTCGAGCGCTATTGACGTAGATGAGAAATGCGATATGGCGGTGGTTGAGTCACAGGGTGCTTACCATTGAGTCAAAGAATACGGAAATTTCGGTTGAAAGTCAAATGGAAGAGTAATTTTTGTGGAAAATTCGTTCGGAAATTGTAGACTGCCTCCAGAGGAACTCCTCTTTTACCGTCTGGAACGGAACGACGGAAAATTCGTTACCATTTGCATAATTTTCCAGTCTCCAGTCTCTCACTAACCAAAAACGAACACGGGCAATTCCGGGAAATCGAAGCGCCATCTTGTTTGGTTGGTTGGTTGATTTTGGAAAATTTGAATAACCCTTACCATTATTCAACGGTCATGCCAACTGGTTTATTCTGACAAATGGTAAGTACCCACGATCATGCAGTGTTTAAATCCGTAAATAATGCGCTAACGACTGGCCATGGAGACCTTTAAAAAGCTTGTAATGGAAAGATCGTATAACTGGCATAAGATGGTAATACTGAGAGGTGTCGAACTCTACAAAATTACAGTTACGGTGGATGTAAAAATGTGATCAAATCTGAATCATTAGGCCATATTCTGCAATATTTATAGGAAAATTGTTATGTCAGGTAAAATAGGTAAATATTTTGGACGTAATTGTGTAAATACACTTTTTTGTGTGAACATAGTTAACTTTTACTATAGTGATGAGTGAAATTAGGAAATAATTTCACGCGCGTTTTATCAATTAGTGTATTTCCTCATTTAACGAGTATACCACTAAAATTACCTTTTAGTAGAATGAACGAAAAGTTAAGCTCACAATCGTAGGTTTTCGACTTGTTTATCTATTGAGACACCGTTGCCATGGCAGTCTAATTAACGCTGACGTTTCGCGTTAAAATTTGCTATTGAACACTGAAGTCGTGCTATAACTTTTATGTGGATATAATTAACTCTTATTGTCGTGTTTACGAAGTAATTACGCTATTACACATCGGTGGTAAAGTTGTATCAAGGATGAAAGCGATGTTACGTTTTAAAATATTGAATTAATTAAGTGTTTTGAGTTGTGAAAGATTATCAAAATAGGCCGCAAAGTAATACGACTTAAGTGAAATAGAAAAATATGATAACCAAGCTAACGGGGAAAAACATGGGCACTGAGATGTTTCGGTTTTAAATGTGCTACAGTCTTGATTATTGATATAAAGCATTATTGTGAGCTTCAAAATCTCGATACTTTTAGCTAGTTTTGTCAAATGTTTGTACACTACAGTGCAATCCCGATTTTTCGAAGCGTCGAAAAAAAAAAAAGGAAAATTGGTTGAAAAAGTCGGGTAGTTCGGCAAATCGGAGGTATAAATGGACGGGAAGGGAACGACTTTTGGTTCGAGTTATCAAGAGGTTCGAAAGTCCAGGGTCCGAGAAATCGCCGGGATTCTACTGTATTTTCGATCAGCGGGTTTGGAATACAATAAATGACATAATGAAAGATAACTGTTCTGTTTAAATGCATGTTTGTTGCCCAGTTTTGAGCATGAAAAGGTCTCACATTTGTCAAAGAAATAAAGTGGTAAATTTAAGTTCAGAAATACCTTGTTTGCGAGCGTCAGTTCGTGATTGGGTTTCTCTTCCTCAGATGCTCCAAAGACGATCACTAGCCGATTGAGGGCCACTAGTTCATCACTATCCACCGTTTTGTACCATATTCTTGAAATAAAGTCGCTACTACTAATTGCTACTGAATCAAGTAGTAGTCTAGTATTAATATGACAAGGAAAGCTTGAAGTGAAGTCTTGGCTAAAAAACAGTTCAGGCTCTGTTGGTCCTGGAATTTTAAATTGTCTCGTTCGAATAAGTGGTCCGTTCTCAGTTTAATCAGTTTTTCGAAAGACATTTCGTAGCACGCTAACCTGCGATCAGGCGTTCTTTCTTGTTTTTAGCGGCGGGAGAAAGAACGCCCGATACAATTCCTTGACGAGTCGTCTGCCGCCCCTTATCTGTCAACGGAGTGTCGGCAATGCCATCAGATGAGCGTGAGCCAATCAGAATTCACTGGAAGTCGCATCGTTCGTGGGAATTAACACAAACTGTCATCAAATTACGGCTGATCCGAAATCGCGAAGTGCGGAGTGCGTAATGTAGAGTGCGGAGTGAAAAAAAATAAAATAAAATAAAATAAAATAAAATAAAAAATAAACCAAAATAAACAACAATATAGTGATAATAAAAACGAGAAATTAGAAATACAATAAAAGTTAAAAGTGAATTGAAAGAATAATTAAACACATAGTACGCTGGACAAAACTGTTCTGGATCGATGTTTTACGACAAAAAATTAAAACAAACAAAGCGATGCAAATAATTTTGTGATTGTCTTAAACCTTATTTAATTCCACACATGATAATTTCTTTTCATACAGTTCACGCAAGAAAGACTCGCGTTACAGCGTATCTAAATTTACGAGAAAAAAAATAAGTTATAGTTTACATTGACATCGCCAGAGTTGCTGTGCGAATATCATTGTTACGTGTTTGTGGATGTTTTTTTATGAATTCGACGAGATGGCAAGAGGAACAAAGCGATAACCATCTAAACAGCATATATAATCCTGTGATGCATCTGCGGTTTAAAGAATCAAAGATTCACGGTTGTGACGTTACCACTAAAGGGCCACAAGGTAAACCAAACAAAGTTATTTCAAGCTGTTATGCAAGAAAATGCGAGAAAATGGCAAGCTCCTGGTAGATGAGCCCAAAAACAGGTCCGGAAACATTTCTAAAAGCACAAATAGCAGTGTCTGAGATTCTTGGCTGACAACGCTTTAACACAGCAGTATTTTGTGCAATTATGACTTGTACGAACTTGAACTAAAGGCAGCCATCAAAACAGGCGAAGACCGACCTAGGGGTAAGAACAGTTTGAAGACTTCAAAGAAGATCAGTTTCTGAAGACAATATCGTATTACAGTGCCAATTAAGTGTTAAGTCTTTCTCGTGCTTTCTTGTCAAAATCTTTACAAAAATATCCACAAGCACGTGAAGAGTTTCTTCGCAAAAGAACACTCCAAATGTGACTCTTTTTTCTCAGAAATCACGTGATTATGCATACTTTTGTGACTCAATTACCAAATTTGGATAAAGTGTAACGCAAGCCCTTCTTGCGGGATCCATACAAAAATAAGTTTCCATGTGTGGAATTTAATGAAGTTTAAGACAATCACAAAATTATTTGTGACACTTTATTTGTTTTAATTTTATGTCGTAAAACGTCGATCCAGAACAGTTTTGTCCAGCGCACTAAATAAACTAAGCATAGCAATTTAAGAAATAATAATATTAACTGAAAAACTTACACCGCCTGAAGTGGACCGATCATATTACGGTCATTTCATTCAGTCGAAATGATATATTCAACTAACGATTTACGTAGTAAGCAGTTCACGTTTAGCAAAAAAGTAAAGAACAGTCGCCTTTTTGACCAGTGTCTAAAAAATGTGACTCGCTTCTGGTTTCCTTGGGCGAAAGCTGTCTTGCCTCGCAACAAATATGCTTTGCTTTCCAAAAATAAACCTTGGACCATTCAACAACGTGGCGCTTGTCAACTCCGACCTCTAAAGCTCTCTCATTTTGACTTAAAAGTCATCTCAGGTTGTTGTTTTACAGAGGACGGTAAAAAAATGTACAAAGATTTATAACGCACTTACACAGCCATTGTTCTTCCCTTTTCTTTGGTGACGTTCTCGTTGCCGTTGCCGTCGTGGTTTGCTTAAGCTCTCTAATAAGCAAACCACAACGGCAACGGCAACGAATGGAGAACTTGAGCAAACCATCACGGCAACGGGAAGTACGGAACAAGCCAAATGCAATTTTGAAGGCTTTGTATAACAAGCTGTCCACTGACTTGCGGCAAGTGTAGTTAACGTGCTGTTTTATCCTAAATATTAGAAGACTTTAGATTTGAGTACGAGTGCGAGGTCGAGTTCGTGAACGACTTTTCAATTCTAGTTTGCAGGCTTCACATTTTCACGTCACATACTCGTCTCACGCATGCCATGAGCGACCCTCTCTACCTAAGACCAACATGAAGAGCGAGGGCTCTGAAAACGTCACTGGTTTGATTTTTAAACTCCTTGTACATAACTTTGCGATAATTTTTAAATTCTGAATTTTTTAATCATGTAGTCTTAATTTTACGCAGGGCTCCTTTTGATACCAACCGATGGCTGATGGGGCTACCCTGCCTAAATAAAGATGACTTGACGTGACTTGCAAAATTGTCCTCGTAATCAATCTCGAACAGGGCCACCTTAAATTTCCGAAAATTTAAGGTGGCGCTGAATCCTACCTAAAGAATTTTTTTAAACTTTGCCAAAAGTTGCGTCTTATCATGCTTATCAAAAGTTGATAATACAAAAAAGTTTCTCCGTGCCGTTTTTGAATTATAAGCCCCTAAAGCTGTAATTAAGGGTGTTTTTAGGAGATCGTACTGTTGCTATGGTCCCCTATTGTGTCACGAAAATGGTAACAACGTGTTTACCAATGATTGGGCAGTTTTTTGATACCATGGTTGTAGCATCAAGTGATAAAGAGTGGTTTTAAGGACCCGCCAAAATCTAAGTGTTGGAAACTGCTTTGAGCCACCTTAAGTCAGATAATAAGTCATAATAAATAATCTAAACAAGGTCATAAAAATTTTACAATGCTGTAAAAATCAGCCCTCTTTTGTAAGGTAAAGACCAGGCAACTTTAAGGTAACATTTTGGGGGAGCGTGGTCCCTTATGGTCTGATGGTCAAGAGACACTCTGTTGTATGGATCTCTGTTAGGATAAATATGATACACAGCAAAGGGACTGGGTACGAAATTGGCATATGACTTATGTGATGTTTTTTTTCCGGGAATTATTCAGTCGTCAAGAAGACGGTCCGAGGAACAGTTGATAAAAAATATAAAACTGTGAAGGTAAGTAAAAATTCTAGAAGCTGAAAGTTAAAAACATGATCGCAAGTGCTGCAGACAAAGAACACATGTTAGCTGAAATTTAAATGGGGCTACTTTCATCAGTGCGAAGCTCGGTGATTTCCGTTTCTGCCACTTATCGACACTGGTTTTAAAATAGTTTAAGTGTACAGTTATTTATGAATGTTGCCAACTTTAAAGCTATTCTCATTGCAGATCTGTCAAGCCACTCAAACCTAAAGTCTGTGAGCTTCAGGAAATCGTCCTTCTGGATAATGTGGTTAGTCCATTTTCCTTCCTAGGTTTTCACTCGTTAAGAATGTTATTGCTTTCAGCGGCATGCTCCAAATCCCGAAACAACTAAATGAAGTGACTGAAACGAGCGATATCGATAACCACCAAAACGATCAATAGCAAACCGCAGAAACGGGCGAAACGAGCGAAACTAAACGAAATCACGGAAACAAGCGAAACTCGTTACCTGATATTCCACAGCTAACCGTAAACAGGTTAATCTGATCGTTATTCAGGCTTAAATTATTAAACCTAAGCGCTTTGCAGGCTAACGGGCGTGAAAACCTACGGGTTGGTTCGCAGTCTGCTTGCACTTTTGTTAGCCATGTATATATGCTTACGGACTGAAGGTAGTTGAGTAAAGCAACTTCACCGCTTTCCTCTTGCCAAAAAATTCGTGATATACATTTAAGGAAAGTAAAGGGAATTATTTTTTGCAAAGTAAGCAATTAGGGTATAACGACATTGCACATCTTTCTGAATTGAGCTATATTGTTCTTTAATTTTCAATTCTGAGTTGTAAGTTTCTTCTAAGTCTGAGGTAATACGCTGTGAGGAAACAGAATGTGACGGAAACTTCTGAAGCGAAATTGAAATTGTCGAGAAAAACAATCCCTTCTAGTTTTTATGCCTGGGGTTTTTCCCTTGACCCCCGGGTCAGTCTTTGGATATGTTGCCTATATTGAAGACAAACACCAGATCACTTCAGATGTTAATGAGCATAAAAGAACCTACACTTACACCAAATTTCATGCTTTTAGCCCAAAGCGCACAATTCATCCAATGTTCTGCAAATAACCGCATGACTATTAAAGGACCCTAGTCAGCCTCTGCCATTTCCGACGCCATGGAAATTATTGATATTGCATGGTGGAGCGAAATTTTAATTGCTTTACTGCAAGTTGTGTTCCTGAAAGTATGTTTAATTATCTTTAGTAGTTTGACAGTGATTTCCTTCGTTTCGACATGCTCCGAATAGAATATAATAGCGAAGATATTTGTTGAAACATTTTCTTTGTTATTTAAATGTTTAAAACGTTAAACAAAAGAATTATTTGTTTCACCACCAAATAGTTCTCTGGTTGGCATATTAATAACAATAGGTGATGTCACTGATATCTTTGCTATAGTCAAGCTGTCGCACGTAAACGGATACAGAGGCGTGGCTAATTAGGGTCCTTTAAATCCAAAATGACAAGTTTCAACCGTTTGTTTGTATTCTTTCTTTTTTATTATTATTCTTTTTTTTTGTGACAGAGTTGCTTTGAAACTAAGTCCACTGGAAGTTAACAATATTTTGTACAAATTATCACTTTTGAAAAGGGCGGTCTATCTTACAGTTAAGAGAAATTTTGAATATTACTGGTAATACAAATCCTTAATTTCACGCACATTTAAAGATTAGCTAAACTAGTGTAGCAAAGTGGACTCACTACACTCAGGTATCTGCCCTTTGCTTATCATAATAATAGGCTCATTTCCTCATTATCACTAAAAAGATGTCAGATCACGATCCCATTCAATGTCAGATACCGTTCATGAGATTGAAGTGCTTTGAAAATTCTGAAGCTTAAACTTATTTTTCCCGTTTCTTCATTTTCTTCTCTGTTATGCACAGATAAAGTACGAAGCAATTATCTGAAAGCGTTTGGGTCGTCATAACAACCTTGTTCAAGAAATAAAACATATTACACAGCAAAAATGGATTGCTTTGTAATACACAACTTGTAACTGCTCATTTCAGTTCTCGCTATTTTATAGCTGGTCTTATTGCTGCCCGCATAGGGCAGCCTCCTATTTCTAATTCTATGTTGATATCTCGACTTGAAGTTATCTGTTCGTTAGCAGTTCCCAGGCCCCACTGCGTAGAAAGTCTGCGAATCTTTGATCGTTCGTGACTTGTACATTCGTCGCGTTCGTTTAGTACCTTGTACATTTGTCATCTCTTGATGCGAAAGGAAGCTTTTTACTAAAACGGTAAGTTATTCAGAAGCTCGTCATATCAGGTGTAAATTTATTTATTTGGGGAAGTATTCCTGAGGGTGGCGAACGTTTTAGTGATGAATCGAGGGGAAGACGATATTCTTTCTTGAGTCTCACCGTGCTGTTGCTCTATGAGTATTGCCTAGCGAGGTATAGGGACTGAATTATAATTTGCCCAACGAGGCGAATACAAGTGAATTGCCCAGCGAGATGAACAAATTGAATTCTAATTTTCCAAACGAGACGAATAAAACAAGTGAATTGCCCTGCGAGGCGACCAAACTGAATTCTAATTTGCCCAACGAGGCGAATGAAACAAGCAAATTGCCTAACGAGGTAAACAAACGGAATAATAATACTTAAATTTACACCTGACATGACAAGCTACTGAGTAACTTACCGTTTTTGTAAAAACAAAATATCTATCACGTTTTGATGGCAGTTTATAAAGAGTAATAATTTATTATTATTGAAAATTATTTCGTCAGCATTAATTGCAAGTAGTAGACATCTACAGTGTTATTTTTTTGTCACTAATTTATGCACTTTGTTACTGCTCGTGTTACATGATTGTTTCAACTAAAATAATTATCACGTTTCGATAGCAGTTTATCAGAAGAAGAAGAATTATATTATTGACAATTTTTTTATCAGAATTTATTGTTAGTAGTACAAATCTATAACGAGTGAAAAAAGAAAATCAAATGCACCAGTAAAAATAAATCGTTCGAGTAAAATATTACCGTTGTCCGTTTAGGTCTGTTAGATACTAATCCCTTGAAAAATAAGCGAGTGCGAAGCTGTAAAATCTCATGCCTTAAGAAAGAAAACAAGGCTTAAATAAAAAATACAATAGAATTCAATTTCAAACTTGCTTATTTCTACGACATTAATTTACTATATTTTTCCAACGATCTCCAACACCATGTGATATCTTCACGTCTCACCCCCACCGTCTTTCTACATAAGGGAACACTTCACTTCCACTATCATCAGTATGGAACCACTAGTTTTAATTATATAGCTTAAAAACTCCATAAAACTTTTCCATGTATTCTAATTGGAGACAAATTTAATTTTAGAGAGTCAGGCAGAGTATTCACAGGACCCCGGCCGTCCCGGCTAAACACAATGGACTTAGGTTTTAGAGGTAGGTAAAACAGTACATATCATCGTGTTTAGCTTGGGCGTAAACTCTGCACTGTTTGATTTCCAGGTTCTTCTCGCATATTCTGGCAGCTCTAATGCAATGGAAGATGATGATCACTTCTTCATATCTTCATAAGTTGAAAAACGAAAAAAAAGGGAAAATTGTTGTTGTTATGAAGTTTGAACGAGCCGTTACTGCCAGACGGCGCGTCGCCAAATATTTATTTTCCTTGTGTTTGTATTTATTGAGGTGTCATTGTCAGAGAAAACCGGGCAGAACCAAAAGATCGAAGTTGGCCGTTTACCGTCATCTTTTCACACTATGAAAGCTATCCGAAAAGATTAACAGCCGTGACATTTGCCGAGGTTGGCGATCGTTTTTTTTCGAGATATCTCCACTCTCAAGCGGTCTTAAAGGGCCGAAATCTCGGGCAAATCTAGGTGAGCCTAAAAGATACTTCATACAAATTTCAGAAACTCTTATTTTCGTGCGATAATATTTGTCCCCTTATATACTTGATTGAGACATATTGGAGGTCTTTAGCTTTAACTCTACGGTCGCCATAAGGCCCTAAATATCGCCGCCGAATCGCTAATGAGCGTGACCCAAAGGTTTCTTAAAAGTGCGGCAGCTTATTTCTACAGAAAAACATCTTTTTACAGTCTTTTATACTATTATCAATATCCAATTTAGTTAAAATTGATATCGACATAGCAAATCGGAGTAATTGGTCTCGCAAAGTCCAATAAAAGTCATCAGTCAGAAATATTTCCCGCCAAATGTTAAGCGAGGAATATCGATCACTTTATTGCGACCTTTTGCGATTGCCATCCATGATTTACTGAAAGATCTGCTTAAGGTATCAGCCAGCACAAAACTGACCGTTTTACATAATTTTGGATTTTTATATGCTTCGATCCTAGGAATAGATTTCGTTTAAAAAAATCCACCAAAAAATATGTTATTCGTACGGAAAGTTATTAATCGAAAACAATTTTGCCATCTTAATTATTCTAATTAGCCGCTGACAACTCTTGTCATCGCGAAGTCAAATAAGGAGAGGTTACGTGACAGCTAAGCACATATGTATTTGTGTTTCACAAACCACACGCGATTCGCCATCTTGGAAGCTCTCAAAGTTGTCGTCTTGTGAAATCTATGAATGTCTTCGAAAAAGAAAAAAAGATTGTATCCCTTTTCTTCGTCAAAGCCAAGACCAAAGAAAGGGAAGAAAGCTTTTAGCTGTGAATCGGCTGCAGACTTCGCTTCGAGCGACAAAGGTTCTTTCTTCAACCAAGACGAATGGCTACAAGAAATCGAAGAACATGAACGCAAACCGGATACGAGTGAAAAGCAGTCGGTTGAAATGAGTGCAAGCCGTTCTAAAATTCGGTTAGAAGAAGCCGAAGAAGAACAAGAAGATGTTGGATCGTGGGCAAAGTTGAATGGTTGAACTATTGTTTCTGGAGAAAACCTGCAAGAAAAGCTTCATGAGTCAGTTTCATGTCGATTCTGTCACGGGGACGTTGAACTGGAGGAGAATGCCGGCGCCGGACTGTTAGCTGCTGCTCTCGATCGCTTTCTTGTCTTTGGCATCTTTACAAACCTAGCTATAATTAAAGATAAAGTCATCAAGATGTTTTCATTGCTGCGTGTAATCTGAACTATTTGAGAAGTCGGTCAAATGATTCGGCGTTTACTAACCTCAAGGAATAAATTGTTGGGCCGGTCTTGGAAGCGGATTTTTCTCAACGAGATAGTTTCCCACCGCCGCGAAAATTTGTCTGTTTCTTGTTACCTGTCAAACTTCTATTGTTCAAGAAAACTGATACTTTCTTTTATCGATCAACACTTTATTTGCTTGACGTCTAGGTGTCGCTAATCTCATTTCGGTCGAAATTCTATTTTCCCTTGTTTCTCGATATGAAAATTTGGGCGAGTTGTGCATGCATTTTGAACTCCAAGTCGGCAGCCCCTGGACCAATTTGGCTGAAATTTGGCCAAATTGTTGTCAGATAGCTTACCTACAAAACCGTGTCTGCGAATTTTAATTTTTCTTTTCATTTCAAAGTTATAGCCTATTTTCAACTGGTGGTGGCAATAATTTCTCATCCCCGAATATATTTGCTTGTAAAAATAAAATGAACGCACATTCTAGAAATCTGAGACACGGTTTTTTAGGCAAACGTGTGAAGAAATGAAAGCCGTATTAACCGTTTTCTTCCGTTTGTTTTTGGTGAGCGTGGAACTTAATGAATAAAAACACTTAGCTTTGCAAAAACCTCCTCATTTTTTAAGCGCATTAAAGTTTTATACCTTTTAAAGGGAATAAGCTGTAATCATGATTATTCAGCTTTCAAAAAAAATACGGTTTATAGGGGTTTGTGTTGAAACAAAGAGGGCTAGAACGATCCGCGCGCAGACGGCCCCGGTGGGTTCACTGATACCTTAAATTATTCAGTTGAACTGCAGGATAGAATATTTGAGCTGTGACATCGTTATTGACCAATGTAAATATTTCAAACTCGCTAAATCCTTGGCATCAGTTAGGCTGAATTTTCCCGTGAAAATTCTATTTTTAACGTCACGCTTCCTGGAAAAACAAACTGGATCCTCACTTCGTAGGTCATTTTTGCTGTCGCGTAGAACAAACTGCGATTTAATAGTGAGCGAAGCTTTACCCTAAATTTAATTTTGGAACTTCTGCAAACCCTTTGTTTATATCGATTTCTCGTTCTCGGAAGGTGTGACACGCACACGCACCATCGAGAGGGGAGAGCGAGTCTTTCTTTTGGCAGTTGCATGTTTCGTCGACTCGATACGTGCGTTGCTCTTTCTCAGTACCTTCGCTTCAGTACCTTCGCGTTGTGGCTCTTGAAAGAAAGATCTCTGCCCTCTCGATGGTGCGTGTCTTGTCAGCAATATTATATAGAAGGCCACTGTCACTTCTGCATCCGCTGGAAAGAGGTTTTACATTGGCATAAGCGAGCATAGCTTCAAAACTAGATACAATAATCAAACATTCAAACATCGCAAGCATTCGCATGACACTGTCCTGTCTATAAATCTGGGACCTGAAAGACAATAACACTGATTTCTCGATCAAGTCATGCGAGCAAGTCAGTACAAGGGTACCCCGTCACTATGAAACTTGTGTCTGACAGATCAGAAAAACTCTGCATTCTATCCGCGGACAAATCTACGCTTCTAAACAAAAAATCTGAACTTGCAACGAAATGCAGGCACGAGAATAAGTTCTATGCAGCCAATCAGAAACAAGATCGCTCCACGCGTCCTCCATGAGTCAGTTTAAATTTTGTTTCAACCGCTGCTATGCGCATAGTCTGATGATCGCTTTAAGCGTGGAACTCGAGTAACTGTAGTTTCCATCTCAATTTGATCTTTCTTGATATAGGTTTGTCCTTGGTTTTAAAAAACTGTTCTTTCGGATCAGAAAAATCGGCAAGCAGTGTGGGTGGCGGGTCAGATATTTTCTTCAGTTATTAGCGTGCAAACGAGATGGTCAAGGAAAGTCCTCAGATGTGGTGTCGATTTGGCGCAGCTGAATGTAAACCATGAGGAAATACAGGTTATGACAAAACTTTCCTGCCATCCGGCCCACGAAAAGGTCATAAAGAACAGACGACTGGAACAAACATCCCAATACGTGTAATCGTTTATATATCTTTCTTGCGTTTAATGTTGCGTCTGTATCGTAGCAGGTCACTTTATGACCTTTCTAGTTTTACATGGCCATGTTTACATTAGATGGGAAAATTAGCGTTTGCTCGAAATTACTTTGCAGGCTTTTTTTTACATTCAACTATAAATGCAACTCTGTAACTGCAAGTTTATACACAAAATACATTTTGTTATTCATTCTCGTGATATTAAACCTCCATGTTATGTTCCTGTTACGTGTATTACAATGAAACCTTTATTTTCAACAAAACTTATTTAATTTTGCTCCTGTCATTATTCACCACACCTTCAATGGAACGAAATTACATCCAAGTTAGTACTGATAATTTCTTGCTAATATTATTGCTGTTATCGACCACTATTTGAGAGTTCATGAAGAAAAAAAATTGAATTACATTTTGCACACAGATTCCAGAAAAAAAACGGAAGTTGCACCGAAACGAGGCTTAATAGCCCACGCAGTAAATATTCAAAGCAACAATGGCGAACGAAGAAGAGTAGTCAATCACTATTCTGATGATATTCCCGGCGTCAGTGTGAGCGTAGAGCAGATTGACACATTGACACTTGAGCAATTGAAATTCTGGCTTAAAAGTCGCCGTATAAATTAAAGTGGCAAAATAAAGGAACTTTTGGAAAGATATGTTTGCCATCCTTCGATTGTCTCGATCTCTAATATGCGAAAAAACAACATGTTTTCACCATTTTTATTGCCTAAAAGAACTTTATTCATGGTCGGTTTAGGAAAAAGAATCTGAATGAAATGAAAATTTTAAAAATCTACCACTCTGACCCGAACAATAGCTTTACTAAAGCTAAAGTAGCTTAAAGTAGTAAAACTGATAAAGCAAGAGCTCGAAAGAACATACGGAAGTAAATTAAAAAAATGTTCCGGATATCGGGAATATTGCAACAGAACATCCAAACGTAAACAAATTTCCTACGGCTGATTCAATTTTCGCTGACGACTTCAGTCTTCTCAAGTTAGAGTACATCCGATCTCTCTTCATGAATTAACAATCGGTGCGAGAGAATAAGACAAATCCTTGAGTTCAAAAGATGCTAATCAGAGTATCAAACAAGACCACGATCTACTCGACAAGAATGGTACAAACAAGGGTTCGGTACAGTGACAGCATCAATGCGTTACAGGGTAGGACGAAATCACAAAGCTGATTCATTGGTGAAATCACGAATAAAATTATCAAAGAAGTGTAACATA
>Ga0126338_10001618_pt1 | contig 14766 bp, 5 predicted proteins | sample OrbCmetagenome_2_FD_92529 | JGI IMG/M metagenome (GOLD analysis project Ga0126338, IMG submission 92529) | Coral microbial communities from Petempiche,Puerto Morelos, Mexico - Orbicella C C metagenome | ecosystem: Host-associated > Invertebrates > Cnidaria > Coral | place: Petempiche,Puerto...
GTTAGATTCCCCCAGTTGTCAGTTCAGTGTCCGTTCAGTCAGAAATTTACAGTGTTTGCAGGAAAAACCTATCGTCCCAGTGGTTTACCAGAAAAACCTATCGTAGTTGTATTGGATACCACATAAGGGTATCGAATGGTCTTTGCAAGCATTTACGACCATGCGAGCAATGCATTAAATGTTGCGAGCACGAGCAGTGATCAAATTTGTCTTGCGAGCAGCGAGCACTTAAGAAAATGCATATGAGGAGCAACGACCACCTCGTAAATTTTCCGGTAGTCAGAATCTCTCTTTTATTGAAAAGAAACGATGTTTTGCCTCCAAAACAGGACCGAAAGGCGCAAGCTAGGCAATACATTAAGATCTTATCTCAGTTCAACCTATCGCAGCAGCTTACAGCCAAGTACGCATTGTTTGATGCCAAAACACGTCACTTAGCGTCACGTGAGTCAGTGGGTGGACGCTCAGGGAGATCTACAGCTTTCTAACCCGCCGACGTTGTGAACACACCACGAGAAGAAGCTAAAAGCTACTAGACCCCAACCCTAACCCTAAGGATTCATAAAAATTTCCAACAATCGAGTACATTTTAACGAGAATGCGAACGTGCTAGCAGTTGCAAAAATTTTGCGAGCACGAGCAAGCGAGGATTCATCTAATTTTTGTGAGCAATTCGAGCAAAGGCCAAATTTTGCGAGCAATTTTAAATTAGATGGGACCATTCAATACCTCTCACATAAAATTACCGAACAAGATAAACATAATGATTCTTATTTTCGTAGTGACTCCTGACATGACTGTATAATATCAAATTAACATTGCTTTTGGTGAAGGCTGTAAAATGTTTATAGCTTTAACAATTACTGAATTAAAACCCAGACAAGACAGAATTGTTCACCCATGATGAAACAATGAGTTACGGAGCGGCCGTCAAATTGTAAAGATATTATTATTTTCACGTTACACCGGCTTTTTTTCCTCTGCGGCTTGGTTCGTTAATGTCAGCTGCTCTGGCACACTTTTGACGGAAGAAATAAAACAAAAACAGAACAAAAAAAATGCTTGAGTTTAACATAATTTGTAAACAGTAAATAGAACGTATTGAGGTTTCTGATTTAGGCCATGAATTTTGATTACAATTTTGTGGAAAATTTCTTAACTTAGGAGAATAGGTAATTTGTTTGCTAGGTTCTTACTGTAAAACTGTAATAATTCTTTTGATGCTATTTTGTACTTTTTTAGTAACCCTGATCCTAACCTAAGGCAACGCCGGCATCGAATGTTTATTTTAAAAGCTTAGGATAAAAGAAAATGTCAAGTAGAAATATCAAATGGTTTTGAATAAACGAAATGAGAGTTCAGACCGGTTTAGAGAATGTAAGCCAATTTATGAAATCTAACATTGTTTTGTTCGAAATTGTTATTATATCAGAATTCCGGTCGCCAACAAAGCTCTTGCATAGAATTAATTAATTGAAAAGGAAACGTTGTTACTCCAATATTTCCTCACAACAAGGCTATAATTCCACTCATCCGCCTCCGAACTTCGAACCTTCATTTGTGCATAATTGCTCCACGCGACCCTGCAGGCGTTGTGGATGCGGCGTATTAAAATTGAACATTATCCATCTCGGTATACGGAACCTGTGAGAGTTCTCATTTGCCGCATAGCTTAGGCCAGATTAGTCAAATAGATCATTTTTAAAGCACCTGTGAAGAACGATGAACTGAAAGGAAATCGTTGGAAACTGTTTTGACTTTTAGCGTCCCAGGGGAGCCCCAAATAAAAAGAACTGGGGTGCTCGTCATGCCTTTTGGACGGTTTTCATAGAGCCTCAAAAGGTCCATAGCGGGAACTTTTGCGGTAGCTTTTAGAGTACTGAGCCGAAAAAAAATATGGCAGGAGATAATGTTCTTTTAAAATTGCTACCTCTTAGGGGTGAAAAACATTTCAAGCCACGACCACCAAACAGGATATCGATAACTCTTACGGGTTCTTATCAAAATTTCGGACAAGCAGCCCCCTTCTTTTTATATAGGAGTCCCCCCCCCCCCGGGGGTTTAGCGCACGTGCTTTTAAGGTTTACTTAATACTAACCAGTCGGTGAGATCCTGTAGGTAATTTCGGAGCCTGCCGGATATGTATTGAAAAAAGATTCTTCGTTATTAATATAATTAATATACCGAAATACTGCAGCCTCCAAGGCTTATTGCAGGAACAAGAAAGTTTAAGATTAAATCGCGCTTAGTTTTTCCTTGATTACACCCGGGATTACACTATCATGATATTTCTGGACGAAGTTCATAATACAATTTAGGCGACGCCAAAAAAGAAAAAACGTTACAGTTTGTTACCATTAAAATGAAATCAAATGGCAAATCTCGCTCGTGGTCAAAAAAGGTTCTATTTATTTTACCGACCCAGTTGGAAATGAGACTGAAAATGTGCTTAATTAATTATTAAGCGCTAGAGTGAGTTTGATTAATATCACCTGCAAGTCTTTCGCAAGGGCCACAAATTGTCCTCGCCTGAAATTCATTTTGCCACAAGGATTTCCACTCCAGGTTATCTTTTAACAATTTTTTTTTTTACCGAGGACGTGGACTTAGGTGAGTCCAACCACTTTAAATTAATTTTACTTTTTTTCATCACTTTTATTTAGTAAAATTTAAAAATGTTCTGAGGCTAAAAATATGATAAAAACACAAGCTTTCGACTGCTTAAATTGCAGTTTTTAACCCGCTGAAGTCTGCAGTTTAACCAGTTGAAAGGTTGTCTTTTTTATCATATTTTTAGTCAGAGAACGTTTTTAAATTTTACCATGATTCCTCCTCGTTATGGTCTCTCGATATTTTCGCTTTTTATTTAATGTGTTTGTAGCTTTTAATAATTTTATATTAGCGTAGACTGACTTATATTTCGTGTATGTTTGAGCCACATGGTTTATATTAACCAGTTTACATTATTTTCAGTTTATTTTTGACAACATATGCAGTATTAAAAGCAACAGGGGTGCCCTTTACTCCAGAATTGAAAATGAACTAAATGCACTTCTTTGAACAGACAAACTTTATACGTTTTTTAGACCGATAATGCCTGCCAGCTGTTTCATAATGGTTTTTGGAAAATTGCCGTATTCATTTGGTACCCGTATGTCGCCGATATTAAACTAAAGACCCTTTTAACTTGCCTCAACGCACGAAAAAAAAATACAACACTAACTGTATTTCCTGTGTTGTATTTCCCATTTGGCATTCAAATTAAATGACGTATATATTTCTTTTCAACTTTCCCTTTCATTGTTTTTAATAAATAGTCCATCGCGTGCCTGGGTGTCGCTCGGTCCGATATCCATGTCTATAAAGAAACGGTTGCCAGCTGCCGATTGAGTGCCTCTTTGATTTCCCTTTGTGTGCTGTTCTGTAGCAGGGAGGAACGTTTGCCTGAGGAAGATTGTTGTCGTTGTCTTTGTGGTAAATTGCTCTAATGCTTTCCCACCAATGCTGACGACGGATGAAAATAAGCTGTTACCTTTGAGCTCTGAGAGGCAAGCAACAGATTATACTCGTGCGTCAGTGTAATTCTTTAGTAGTTGTTCATTATTTGCCAGTCTGACGCTTATGTAATAATCCGCACTCTTTTGCCGAAAGCTCAGTTTTCTGCGTAGCAAAAAGTTAATCATATTAAATGTATTTTCAATAAGTACGCGGGCGAAAAGCTACTGAGGGATTCTTGTTTTCATATTCAAATTTCGATTACGTTTTTTTTTTTCAAAAAAAGACCCACACAATGAAAGCTTTACTGCAAACAACAGGGATCTATGCCAGAACTAAGCACCAAGTTTCTTTACATTTCATTTCTCCTGTTTAGGAAAAACATCAGTGGAAACATCACGGCCAAAAGACCGGTTAGTTGAAATTCTTTGGGTTACGTCATAGCAGACGAACTGACGACACAAGGTTTAATTTGCTTCGTTTTACACCTCCGCGGTGAGTGGTTTTGGACGTAAGTCATTTAGTCCAACACTGTATCGGACAATGACCTCGCATTGTTAATATAAACAGAGAAAACGAGTTGATGTAAGCTGAAATTTGTGGACGGAGTTGAAAGTTTCATTTGTATTGCTTGTTCGCAGTGCTGGTTTTAAATATTCACTGCTCTCAGACATAACTGGATTGATCGGTGAAGACCTATTGTTATCACTGTATAGAGATTAGTGCTGCAAGAACTGTCTGCAAAAGAGAGGAAAACAACTTCATCTGGGAAGAATTAAATATATATTTCAAACAGCTTCGTAAACTGAAATGTGACCGTCTCAGGGAAAATGTCTATGCTTGAAGTAAACAACACAACATCTGCCGCAGTTCAGGACCAGATGGTGAGCGATGAACGACGACTTGAAGCTCTACCACAACTGCTACCTATCGGTTTTTTAATAGTTCTGACAAACTTTGTGGTTTTCCTTCTCTTCTACTCAAGCCAAAGTTTACGGAAACCCTCTAACTATCTCTTGTTAAGTTTGGCAATTTGCGACTTCCTGAACGGCTTTGTGAACATTCCGCTCTTCTTATTGGTCTTCATCCGAGTGGTTAAAGGGTCTAAATTCCTCGTTCTTCTTTGCGCTGTTGAGGTTTCACACAATTTTATCGCCATCACAGCCGCTTGCCACATCGTTCTGATAACCGCAGCGAAGTACTTGGCTGTGATGCGGCCTCTGAAGTACCACGTGATCAAGAAGAGAACAATGCTGCTTGTGATTGGTGGAGCTTGGATCATTTCTGCTCTCGTAGCGGCAGCTCCTATCGGCTGGTTTTCCATGAGAAATCGCAAAGAGCGAACCGGTTTGATCTTGGAAACTGCTTTCAATGTTTTCTGCCTGGTCGCAGTCTTTGTAGTGCCTTATACCTTTATCTTATTTGCTTACATCACCATGTTTAGAAAAGTTTGCAAGAGAAACCACCACCGGGGTCTTAACAGACGTACGAGGTCCAGAAGTCGCAAGAAGAAGAAAACCGAACGGAAATGCCTAATTATTTTTGCTACCATGGCAACTGTTTTCGTCGTCTGCTGGTTCCCCTGGTTTGTCTTGCGCCTGATTTATTCTTTGATCGGACAGCGGTTGATCCAACATGACCCTGTTGCCATGATGATCACTGCACAGGTTTTCCTGATCGTCAGATACCTTACGTCATTCATCAATCCTCTGCTTTACACATTTTTCAAGCAGGACTTTTGGAGTGCGCTGAAACGAACGGTCATAAAGATGTCGAGAAAAGATCTCAAACTCACGACCCCGGACAGCAGGCTGAAACGACGATCGACAAAGAAGTCGACAAACCGTAATCAAACTAACTCTTTGAAAAAGTCGAGAGTGCAAAATCGCAAACATTTGTGCAATCGTGTTCAAGTCGTGTAGCTACTAGGGTAACGGATTTCAAGTGCGTGTTTGCGATATAATTTTAGGGGCAGGGCCGTAACGAGTTATAGGCAAACAAAAGCACTTCCCTCAGTCATTTTTTCGTTTTTGTTGTTTATAGAATAGTTATCATAAACACCCTCAATGCCAAGGAAGAGAATTTAACCATGGGCATTGCCTTAACATAATATCTCTTTCTGGTTACGACCTTGAAAGGTTCGGCTAAAATAATAGGGTTAGGGTGGGGTCCAAACCTTACTGACAGCAAATGAATTGTATCGTGTGTAAGATCCCTGAAATTGATGCGTGCGTGTAATGATAAAGGAGAATTACCTCTTCCTATATGACCTATATGTTAACACGGCCCAATATCAAAGGGAGGATTCTGAGTGGTTTCTTTAAGAGTTTTAAAATTTGCAACACGGATCCGGACCACAAAAATGGACCGCCCACGGATTAGTTTCGACCAATTGCTACTCCAAGCATTGTACTAAAAAATGTAAGAAAGCAGAGATCTTTTACCCTTGAGTTCAACGTCCACGCTACTTCGATAACATTTTAATACAAAACTGCGGGGAACAATTAATTCAACGCAGAACCACTGCGTTCACATTGACGACTTTATCGGGGTCGGCAAATCTCTCAGCCCTTTCTAGCCATGTGGCTATCTAATCTCCAACCCATCAGCCGAAAAACTCTTTCATTTTCCAAAACTTAACTCTCCGAGAGATTGGGCAAACTTTTAGAACAATAAGTTAAGATTTATCATAACGACTCGAGAAATTCTTTTAGCATTAGGCTTTGAAGAGGAACTTCGGTTGAACACTCGGGCGAACAAACCATCTTGGGCTTGTTGGCTAAATTTTCACATATCATTTAGTTTAATCAGAAGCTCATATGTCGATAGCAGCTGCTCTTATTTCCTTTGGAGAAATGCACCACGAGGAAAATTTTTCACTTTTAAAATATCCTGCTGATAGACGAGGGAAATCAGTAACTATTTTACCTTAGTTTACACCACATAAGTGAATGGTGCTTTTCTCGCTATCTGATTGATCAACTTGGAGGTGATTTGCAAAGTGCTAGTCATCTCCACTTCGATGAATAATTGTTAAATATTAATAAGAGATTGTAGAGATGAGAGAGTTTCCTCATTTTCTTTAATAAGGCTTTATTCTCTGCAAAAGTGAGAAATTTTGAAGTTTTTGGGACAAATGTAAAACGTGGACAAAAGAATTCTTCATCGGCAGAATTATGTTTGAGGACTTGCGATGTCTTCTGATGAAAGTCATTAATCTTGTAACAGCTTCCATACTAAGTCAGAGGTTAAATTAAATAAAAACGTTATCTTATGCAGGAAACAAGAGGCCACCCGATTGATAAACCGTTTCTGAACTTGCATTAGGGGCACCCAACGACGATTTTCTCTCAAATACATTAAAAGACTGTTTTAGGTTATTTGGAGTCAAAATCCTCACCCATTCATTTAACTTATTACTGTAGTTTTCTTCGCAGCAGCCCTCTCGGTTCCCTTTAGTTTTGACCGGAAACACTTTGTCACCTCTCTGCAAAAAAGGGCATGGCAGTTCCTTTTTGCCTAATACCTGGAAAATCGCTTCAATTCTTGAGTTAATATTGTTTTTCCAAATAAGGTTTCTTTTCGCGTTATTTATTTGGGTACTCTGTACGGGTAAACTTTGTTTAACTTCGATGCTTGGTGACGTGTGTCAAAATCACTAACGTTTGGCGTCACGATAAGACAAGGTTTTTGATTGGTGTCGTCTGTGAATTTTGGCGCGATCTACCCAGGAACATATTAGCGAAGTTGTCATTGGCTAAAACGCGCAAAGAAATGCGATTCTGGTTTTAATATGAGACGTTGGTAGCGTGACGACCAAGAACAAAGGCTTGCGAAGTGCTCACGTCAAAGCCACAGGCGAGGTAAGCTTCACATATGTTTTAATCCGTTTTAGTTATGTAAACGGTCCCGTTTTGCTCGTAATCTTTTCCAGATATTTGAAGTATTTCCATTAGTAAAGTTACAAGAGTTCACAAAGCTACGACAGCCGCGAACGAGACAAGCTTATGTTCCACGTGAACAGACAACAAAATTCGTCCCGGTAGCCGGAGCCAGCGCGGTTACCGGGCTCATATATGAAGAGGCCCTAAGTGGTGTACTCACGCGTAACGCTACCTGTGGCTGCGTTACAGCGGGAACCCATCGGCCAGAAAGGTGAGTCAAAGACGTAAACCTTGCTCAAGCGTATTTTTATTTCATCCCATTGAAGTTGAGAGGTGTCATAGGTGCTGCCAGCGAAGGAAAAAGTAGGAACAAAGATAAGCTATCTTACATGTTTGCAGTCAGCTTACACCTGAGAAGATCTCGTCGTGTAAAGCGCCTGAAATTTGAGAATAATCATAGACATCTCACAACAGCACAGCCGAATAGTAAAGGCGACTTTTACTGCATATCTGATGAAGAAAATTGAAATAGCTTCTGGTATATAAAAGAATAAACTCTTGAGATCTCGATGTTATTCGAAACGAAAATCTTAAGAATTAATATTAGATCTTAAAACAACATCGACTAGAAATTACAATATTACTTCGAGGACAATGAGCTGGGACAAGATGGCAAATTCGGAGTTACGGGCTTTTCTTTTTTTGTTAATTTAGCGGCTATTCCTTGGATGCTTCTTCAAACGTTACGGCTAATAATGTTACATGTAAGTGTGATGTTCTTAAACGAGGTCTTGTAGTAATATTAGCAATACAGAACGTCTCCCTAGCTGTTGAAATTCGTCAAGAAGCTTATGCAAATTTTAGAAATTTTTTTGGTCACGTAGCTTGCGTGACGCAGGTTCCGTTGCATGAACGGTGCCAATATAAGAGTTTGTATGGTAATATAACAAACGTATCAGCAGCTACAGAGAGGTAAATCGCGGTAGACTACGAGTGGTCCCTTTTCCGTCCAGGAAAAAAAAAAACCGCGATAAAAAAATGGGCGCTAGAAATCTGGTAGCTAGAAAACCAGATTTAATTCAAGTGATCTTAAATTACTGATCCTGATCCAGATCACCCCAAAGAAACGCACCCTAAGTAACAGGGACCGAAAAGCCATGCGAAAAATGTTTCTTTATTTGAGTAACAATGACTTCTTGACCGATTCTAGAATGTCAGATTCTGATATTCACGGCTAGAAATTCTAGTAATATAAATAATATCTTGTTATTACCCTCAGACCATGACAGCTCGTGTACTAACAACGTTTTGGAGATTTTCATCTGGCTTCCGAACGCCAAGCAGAAAAATAATTGTCCACCTTTCTTCATTGCAAATTCCAACTGCAACTGCCACCACAGCGAGCATTTTTGAGCCAATACCCAGAGAGGAGCTGGTGACGAAATTCAAGTCGAGGCTAAGAGACAGGCAGTTTCTTCCAGGCTCCACGGGCGGTGGCTTCCCAGAGTTCCTAGCAGAGCCAAGAGATTCATTCCCACTCGGCGTGCGAGTAAATAATAGGAACCAGTCCTCTCTCACGGAGCTGACTGAGAAATGCATGGATTACGTGGAGGAAAACTTCCCACATAGCCCCGCGATATTGTTCCGTGATCTGCCAGCTAAAACAGCAGAGGACTTTTCGATCATTGCTCAAGCGATTAAAGGGAAAACTTTGACTTACGACGGTGGTACGGCATTTCGGACCCAGATTGACAAAAGTGCCGGGACCTACACGGCCAGCATCGACCCACCTAGTTATACAATAGAGCCGCACAATGAAATGGCTTTTAATGATGTCTTCCCTTCCAAGGTAAGCTGATACATAGCCTGCTTTGTATTGTGTTTCGGCGAAAAGAACGGGTGAAAAAAAGGCTAGGGACTTGAGGTGAGAAAGCCCGTTAACTCTCTTTCTTTCTTCCCAAGATCCCCCTCATTCTCGCGCTCGGCTCGTTCTCCTATTGCTCGCCCCCACAAACCGACAGCCTGGAACAGACTAACTTGTTCAGCTGCTTACTATGTTTCACTTCTTTTGTAGGTGTTCTTCTTCTGCCTAAAACAGGCTGCTGAAGGCTGCGGTGGTGAAACACCACTTGTGAAAAACAAGGAACTTCTCTCTAAACTTGACTCTGCAGTTGTACGAAAGTTTGAGGAAAAGAAACTGCGATATGTACGCTACTTGCCGGACAAATCTCGCGGGGATTACATGAACTGGCAGCACGTTTTCTTTACTGAGAACAAAGAGGTATTGTATACAGAAACAGTCAACCTGTCAATTTTATTCGTAGTGGAGTATAAATTGAAAAACAGTCGCAAAAGTTATCTGTGGAGGCGAACCCTGCGAGAACACAAAGCCGATTATTTTTCACTTTTTACCCCACTAACAGACAATTTACGGGTTATTAACAATTACTGAAAAGGGTTTGTCATTTCATAGCCTTGTTTATATACACTCCACAAGTGAAACGCGTTTTGTGATTGGTCGAGAATGTATCACGTGACACGCAGTTAGACTCATTACGTCGTGCATCTTGCGATCACAGCAATGAACGCCTTTTGCATGGACATCGCTAAATTGGTTTTTGAATTGAAAGATAGAACGAAAATAGAAGAAATAATACTGACATCACCGAAAACAGAGAGGTTTTCATTCTCTTTGACCTTCAATGTTCCCTCATCGCTTTTTTCCGCTCACGCAAGCCTCCCAGAGCCTCTTCAATGGCTGCGGCGAGGCAACGAGTAGAATTTAGTCGTTTCGTTATATCAGGGTGTTTAACTAAGTTTCAAGAATCATTACCTAGTGCAACAGCGCCTTAACTCTCTTCTGTTTTAGGATGTCAAGCCCAGAGCGAAACAACAAGGGTACAGTGTCACATGGGACCCGAACGGAGATTTGTACTTATGGCAAAACAGAGATGTCTTCATACATCATCCGCTGACCGGAGAGAAAATCTGGTTCAACCAGGCAACGTCGCACAATGGCTCCTACTACAGGGACATGCCAAACTTTCACGGCACAGAGATCCCGGATGATAAGTTTCCCTGCCACACTTACTACGGCGACGGAAGTGAAATTGAACCGGAAGCGTTGCAGCACATCCGGGCAACAGCGTGGGAATGCGCAGTCGGGTTTCAGTGGAGAAGTGGCGATCTACTGGTGATGGATAACCTGGCCGTGCAACACTCGCGGATTGGGTTTACGGGCGATAGAAAGGTACTCGCCTATTTGACTGCCTGACGAAGCAAAGGCGCTTCTGCTTTTGTAACAGAAGATAAATAAAACACTTGGAATGTTTTATGAAACTGTAACTAAACAAAAACACTCACTGGATATCAAGAAACAAACGACATCAAAAAATACCTCATCCTCCTTGTCTGTACCGTTTTCAGTCACAATTTCTTAATAACTGCTCGCTACTGCTCATGCTACTTTTGACTGGAGAACAAGGTTCGATTCAGGAACTAAATGATGCGCATGCTCCAACCAAGATTTTACTGACCATGGCGCTTGTTTTACCGACTGTGACATTCTAGTACCCAGTGCCCTACCTTATCTTCTCGAAATTTGAGTAACACACACAAAAGAAGAAACTAGAAAACAATAACCTCACGGTATTGGGGTAATTGAGGGTTTATTGCTCTCGGGTCAGACCTGTTTCAAATAGTATGTTATTTTCGGTATTTTCTTAACAAATTAGTTATACGATTTTTTATCGCAGCAATGACGTTACTTGCAATACAAATATTATATACACTAGTAACTTTACCTATACTAGCGAAATACACGATTTTGTCATTTCTCTTTTAATTATACAACTATCATTGCTTGATTATTTTCTGATGTAATACGTACGAAATCAATTAAGAGGCCACTGCTGTTTTGCACAGCTGTTATATATACCCGTACATAAGTGATATAATGAAACAACGATCAGTTACGAAGGAGGTTTCTCTTATCAAGATGGTTTTCAGGGATGCCCTGGGGTAAATTGAACTTTCATACTATCATTTAAAAACGATAGTACTAAAACAGTGAAAAAAAATATTGACTAATTAACTTAAACATCGATAAAACGCCTTAACTCTCACAAAACAGCAAAAAAGGCGTAAAGAGAAAACGACCAGTCATCCTAGATTACTGTAACGAATAATCGTTCCCCACACTATCATCAACGGATTGTTTATAGTTTCGCCATTTGCCCTTGCGCCAGAAATTGAAATACCAAATCAGCGGTGTCGGCTGCACAGCCCCAGTGAACTGTTAAACCTGAACCACCGTGCCCATAATTATGAACAACCTGAAAACCAGAAAACAAAAGAATAAATCACCATGGCCATAATTATGAACAACCGAGAAACCAGAAAAGAAAAAGAAGAAATCATAGAAGAATGCTACGAACGTTTGTTTTAAATGGTTAGTCTTTTCTGTTCTACATTAGTTTTATGACACGAGTCAGCGATATGCAAGGCGAGTGAGAGACCCGTTTGGGCACGCGAGGCGCGTGCGCGACTTGTGTGTCCACGCGAGGCACGTGTGAGACGGTCCTGTCCTGATACGGCCCGGAGAAATAAGAGACTTTAAACATGCGCTCCAAAATTGCTTGGTAGATTATATTTATTTATTAATCATATAACGAGTGTTTTATTGCCAGAATTGCAAAACACCCATAGTTCCCCTACTAACTTTGAGACTCCGTTCTCTTCCAAGTTTGTCCTTAAATTTCATGACCTCTTTTTCAATTCTTGTGCAGGGTCGACCAGGTCGCAGTCCTACCCATGCTTCTAACACTGGAGCTCGCTGAAGAGAAGAAAAGAAACAAAGCATGTCAGACAATGCTAAACCGATCTTCCCAGCCGACTTTATCACGAGCATTGGGCAGCATTTCTTAAAACGTGGACGCAGCAAGGTCGAGTGGTTAGGGCGGCGGACTTGAAATCCGGAAGTCGCGTGTGGTTAAGTCCAGCTCTGACCACTAACTGGGGTCATTTCTCGGTAGATCCTAGTTCAACCCCTGGGTCATGCTTGAAAATAGCCAACTGATCTGCCTCCTTCCAGTTGGGATTTTTAAGTCTATTATGTTTAGATGATAAACATAATTTGATAGGATTTAACCAATGTAAGCGCATTGAGTTTTTTAAATGCGCCCAAAAAACTTTATTAGTATTATTATTATAATAATAATAATAATAATAATAATAATAATATATTTGTTTCTTTCTGTTTAAGTGGCATGCCTGTGAACTAGCTAGGTGAAGCTAAGCGCACTGACCACTATAAACAATAACATTTGCACATTTTTTTGAATATTTTTTTGAGTTATCTTGTGCATACATGAAACCAATGATTAGTGACTGGGATATGGTGAGAACTGAATTATGTCAGTCATTGATTTTCTTCTCCTTTTTTGTCACTGAATTCAACATGCCGCTAGCAAAATGCTCAAAATGTTAATTTTTCAAGGCTGTGCATGCTTATTAACCACCCGCGAGGGCCACACTGGCAGGACATCGGCCGTTACTTAAGTCTGTATAGAAAGACCAAGGGCCGATGTTCTTTGTTCTTCCAGTCCAGTCCTGGAATAAGAGATTAACTAACCAGCTTTTGTGATCGAATTGGAGCTTGAAGAGCTTTAACCAGTCGAACATTTTCTAGATATAAGACTCACACTCTAATCGGCCCGGGGAATTGGCTGTATAAGATTATAAGCCTTCTTAGTTATGTTTAGTCGTGTAATAAACTTATCCTTCTTCATAATCTTCTCATATATAATATTATAAATACACTACATACACTAGTTAAAATCACTCCACTTTTGCGCTCCGATGATTTACGCTGTCAAACACTTGACTTACTTTTAGACTAGGTATGAGCTTTGACGTGACCTCTAAGATGTGTCTGGTGTCATCAGCGCTAACTTTTGTGTCGAAGTTATTGTGATATCCAGTTCCCCCGAGAACAACTTCACCATTTGCTCTGAAGAAACAGTAACAAAGTGTCAAGCCTCGTCCACACTACGCCAGAGGCAATTGAAAACGCAGCTTAATTTCTACGGTTAGGCCTACCGTCCACACTAATCCGTCATGAAAACGGAGCTTTTCGAAAACGCTCTTCAAACCGGAGGAGTTTGAAAACGCCGGCTTTGCGTTTTAGTGTGGACCGAAAACGCTTTGAAAACGGAGCTTTTCGACAACAATGACTTCACGATAATCACGTGATCTCCTGCCCGAGTTTTCCTCAAACACAAATCCAAAATGACCGGTGATTGATCCGTTTTCAAATTTCTCTGGCGTAGTGTGGACAGAGAACATTTGATGCAGAGTTTAGTTTTTACTTGAGGGAGATTATAGATCCTTATTAGGCTCAGCCCTATGATAATAGAAACCCATTCTCATGGGCCCGCAATACACAGATTCCGCTGACATATTGCCATCCAATATCCAGACCACGTGATGATTCATTTGGGAGGTTACAATGATGCAATTTGCCACATGCAACTGATTTCATAGGAGTGTGTACAAAAAGAACAATATTGTAACTTCCCAAATGCATTGATATCCCTTGGGAGGCAACAAGGATTTAAACACGTTAGCTGAATCCACCTACGCATGTAGAATGTTGTAGATGTTCATTGGGCAGTTCCAGAAAAAATCCATACCCCCCCCACAGAAGGGAATGGGAATTTCCCAGGGGGTGGGGTTCTGTAATACTGAAAAATTAAAGAAATGTATGAAGCTCCAGAGGGGTGGGGGGTCTTAGGAAAAATCCCTTTCGTGGGGGACGTATGGATATTTTCCGGGACTACACATTATAAAGAAATGTTGATCTTGGTCTTACTGTGGAAGAATATAACAGTATCTTTCCTGCTTTGCAAGGTGTTTATCTCCTTTGAAATAAGCCTCTTTAATCCACGGTGCATAAACCTAGAATGAGAATTCAATTAAAAAAATCAACAACAGTGGACCCCATTGATACAAGGTCATTAACAACCACCCTTTGACAATGTGGTGACTGCTGTAAAAAATGGTAAAGACGCGTTAAAGGGGTATCTGTATTACCTTGAAATAAAAAAATAAAAAAAAACTGCTTAAGCGTTTTCTTCAGGCAAAAATTAATGACTGTGTTGTAACAGCAGACCAATCACAATTCATATAATTATTTGGTTCTTTATTGACTACCATAAACTGCCACTTATAAGCGCCTCTGGTTATAAGCCCCTCCGGTTATAGGCCCAATTCTACCTGTAAACTGAAAAATACATCGTGTTATAAGCCCCCCCCCCCCCCCCCAATAACCATCTTTCTAATTCTTTTTCAACCTTAATTTCACGTAACAAAAAACAAACTATTAAAA
>Ga0126338_10001620_pt1 | contig 14764 bp, 12 predicted proteins | sample OrbCmetagenome_2_FD_92529 | JGI IMG/M metagenome (GOLD analysis project Ga0126338, IMG submission 92529) | Coral microbial communities from Petempiche,Puerto Morelos, Mexico - Orbicella C C metagenome | ecosystem: Host-associated > Invertebrates > Cnidaria > Coral | place: Petempiche,Puerto...
AGGCATCACACAAAAAGGCATCACACTAAAATGCATCACGCGAAAAGGCATCACACTTAAGGGTATCACGCGAAAAGGCGTCACGCTTAAAGGCATCAAGCGAAAAGGCATCACGCTGAAGGGCATCACGCGAAAAGGCATCTCAAGGCTTCTCAAGTTTTTTGCCCCCTCGCGAGGTATTAATTCAGTACAGGAGGCGTGCCTTGAAAGGGTTAATACAGCAAGTGAGCAATGGAATCAAAAACGATTGCATTTCTTTCCGATCGGTGAGATCGGCGAGTATTTTTCAGGATGGCGGACAAGTGCTGAGCGTTCTTCGTATGACATTGGCGATAGTACAAGAAGCTCCTGAACATGAATTCACTACTGCAGCTAAACCTCTCCTTTATTATGGTGCGACTGAGAGGGAGATTACGTGTAAAGACACAAGCAGAAGCGCAGAAGCGTTATGCCTTTTTGCGTGATGCCTGTTTGCGTAATGCCTTTTCGCGTGATACCTTTTAGTAAGAGTAATACCTTTCGCGTGATACCTTTTTGCGTGATACCTTTCTGCGTGATGCCTTTTCACTACGTGCGTTGCGATATGCTGTTAGCACTTCATGTTTGTACCCTTGAGTCAACTTTGGGCAGAAGCACATCACTAGGAGCCTGCAACTCCCATACTAAGCCTGTGTCATGGTATTTTTACAGAGCGGTCTATTTTTAGGCTTCTTTTCCCACGAAGAAGGTCAGTTCCGGTCTATACGAGCGCGAATCAGTAAGGAGAAAAATGGTGGCCCCAGGTGGACATGTCGACCTAATCTTCTGGTGAAATTATAAAGTCCATGCTTGTGATTGGTCACTGAGGTTCCTGGGGGGAGGGGCTGAATTCGCGGTAAATTCAAACTAAAAATAGATTGGTCTGTGAAAACGCCGGGACAGGAATAATTGGGGTAGTTGTACACTCCTAGTGATGGGCTCCTGCTTTAAAGGGACACAGTCAGCTGGTGCATATACGCATTAGATACGATTTCATAGCTAATTTGCATATCACAGAGACGCGATCGATACTGTTTTTAACCAAATATGATAAAAATAATATCATAGGATTGAGCAAAAGCACACTTAAAAACAGGTTTTTCAGTGAACGATTGAAAGTCAAGAAAAACACTGCAAAGATTGAAACGGATTTCTAGATGTACTTTGATTTCAGGTTGAGGTGAACTTTTTTCAAAGTGAGAAAACTAGTGTCCAAGTCAGCGTTGTGCTCCTTTAATGGTAAAATTCAATAGGAAACCAGGTTTGCTTGAAGGACATATAATCAGGAGATAAAGAGGAGAGATTCGCGCAGTCATCTTGTAGATTAAGTTAATAACTTGTATTATGCTAATTAATTATGCTAATCAATGGTCATGTGGTCATGATCTAGTGGAGGTTACATCCAAGCTTAGTGAAAGTGCGGGTCAGGCAACAAAGTGGTACGAGTCCAACTTGCTGGCCGGAAACCTAAAGAAATATCAGACATTGAACATCGGCTGCAGCAAGACAACTGACTCAGGCACTAGTACAGTGATCTATACTAACAATCAGAAAATTAAGAGCGCAGATACTCTTAAACTTTTAGGGGTAACTATTGACTCCAAACTGAATTTTTCGGAACACGTTAGCTCAGCCTGCATAAAGGTCAGAGAATCGGCGTACTAATGCGACTAAGGAATTTAATCCCCACTAAGGCCAAACTTCAGTTATACAAGTCAGCTGTACTACCTTGCCTTACTTATTGTCACCTAGTGTGGCACTTCTGCAGAGCTAGCAATGCAGGTAAACTTGAACGACTACAGGAAAGGGGCTTGAGGGCCGTTTACAAGGATAAGCTTGTTAGCTATACTCAGCTACTGGAGAGAGCCAAGTTGCCAACTCTAGCCAACAGGCATTTACAAGACATCTGTATTCTCATGTATAAAGTTAAACATAGACTATGTCCTAAAAGCATCTGTAACATTTTTAACGAGCATATTTCCGCATACAACCTGAGACAATCAGATTTTTCTACTCCTAGATACAACACTGTTACTTAGGGGAAGCACTCTCTACGTTATGTAGGACCCAAATTATGGGGCAAACTGTCTATGGCTGACAGATCAGCGAAGACACTGCAGGCTTTTACAAACTATATTCGCAAAAGGAATATAACTCGCTTAATCGACACCGGCTGTAAGGGCTGCATCCTATGCTGCACATAATGCCCTTCAAATCATTTATTTTTTATTGTATTAATATTAGTACTACTATAGTTTTTTTTAGCAGTGTCCCCTAATTAGTATGGTGTATTATTTCCAGGCTATAAGGTTTTTGACACTCAAATAAAGTTCTCACTCACTCACTCACTCACTCACTCACTCACCCACTCATCAATTATGCAAATTAGTGTCCGGTCAAATTGATAAGATGTCCGACCAAAATGAAGATTTGAAAGGACACTTGTCCTGTTAAAGAAGAAAAATTATTTCCAGCACTGTAATGAAGAACTGTTGTGAAAATAAACATTCTAGAAGTCTTTTGAATTGAATTTTGACAAATGATGAACAGCAGACTGTAACTTTACATAATTATGTTATATGAGAAATGCGTGGTGTCCGGGGATCTGGATTTTGTCCGTAATAGCGAGCGTCCGTAACAGCGGGGTATCCGCAAGACGAGAGTTGACTGTGTTAATGGTCTACTTGTATCGATTATTACGACATGTCGTTCTAAAATTGTTGTTTCCTCACTCAATTTGTTTCCCGAGTCAGGTTAACCCTCACAGCTGAATAGGGGAAACATTCCCAGTGTATTTCAGACTCAGCGAATTAAGCAATAGACCACAAGTTTTTATGGTTTATAGGCTGATAAACCACGCGGGACGTTGGAAGAACACGAAAAGAATTCGTAAATCACGAGCCGCAGGCTCGTGATTTACGAATTCTTCTCGTGTTCTTCAACACCCCGCGTGGTTTATCAGCCTATAAACCATAAAAACTTGTGGTCTATTGCTTTAATATAATAATTCTGAAGACACGCAAAATTTCCATGAGTTTACTGGCACAATAAACCATAGCTGATTGACCAATCAGAGCGCGCGTATTCATTAGATTATTATATAAAACAACTGATAAACCATCTCCGTTTAAGGTGTTATGCCATATTCTGTTGTCGATGTTTCGCACAACTCTGATTTGGCTTCTCGCAATTACTGCAAACACACCATCTTTTTTTAGCAACACTTCACGCTTGTAAATTTATTTTTAGCCATCAAGTGTAAAGATTCTTGACTCAGCCATGCATCCCAAATGTGTAGCATAGCGCGCTCCTATTCACAGATTTTATGTGACTCAGTTCAGTGGAATATGACCATTTGAGTGTATACTACCCCAGGATACCATGTAGCAACGAAAAGTACAACTACTAAAAATATTTATCTACATTTTCTTAAATCCGTTGTTATTTTGTCCAGTTTTCACTCCCTATACATCCTTTGCCCTTTTACTTTAGTTGGTATAACAAAGTCTGCATTTACATTATTAATCTCAGTAGGAACAGTTTGATAAGTACGCATTGGGTCACTATGCTGTAATTTTCACTTCTTTCTTTTTTGTGTCTGACTTCTGATCATCTCAGCAAATAGTCCACCCTTCCTTATCAGCACTTCAGGTTTGTCAAACTCCACCACTTGTCCACCATCAAGAACCAGCACCTTGTCGTAATCTAGGATGGTGTTCAGTCGATGAGCAATGGTCAGTACTGTGGAATCCTTAAACTTGTCGCGAATGACTTCCTGGATCAGACGATCAGTCTTGAAATCCACATTAGCGGTGGCTTCATCCATGATGATGATCTTGCTCTTCTGGACCAGTGCACGAGCCAAGCACACCAACTGCCTCTCACCAACGCTTAAGTTTGTTCCACATTCTTTCAGCTTGAACTCGAGCTGTCCTGGCAATTCGTTCACAAGAGGTTTCAATTGTACCTCTTCCAGAGCTTCCCAAAGTTCTTGATCTGTGTGTTGTGAAAATGGGTCAATGTTACTTTTTAACGTGCCTCTAAATAGCACCGGATCCTGGGTTATCACGGCCATTGACTTGCGAGCCTTTTGTAGATGGATAGAAACAATATTAACACCATCAACTGACACCTGAAAAGTAAACATAGGAACCGACATAAATTTTTGCGTAATTTGTCATTCCGCTTATTTCAGAATATACACAGTGGTAAACAATCTGAAACTGGGACAATTACAGAAAAACTGACAACTCAAGACTCCACTGGCATATTTTAATATGATTTATATATTTCCTACGTAAAATCACAAGATCCATAGTACAATTAAATATAATGTTAAGGCAACAGCAACATTAATCTTTAAGGCATGGCTCACAGCAGCGACATACATGTAATGACATAACAACAAAACGACGTAATCACTTATGTCGGTAATGTGAACATCAACATCATGACAAATGAAAAGATCAGTTTTTTCTGCATTCTGTTATGTTGCTATTATGTCATCATGTCAGGATGTTCACACACACAACGTACGTCCTTCTTATGTCGTGATGTCGCGAGGGTGAAGTAGGCTTAACTGTACTGGAGAGCAAACGTTTTGACGAATCAAAACTTTGAAAAACTTTCTAGGTCTCCTGTTCGAGTCGGTCCAAAAATGTTTTTGTGATTTGGTAGTGGTTTCTCCTTGTATTGAAAAGCCGCTACAAACAATGGATTCAGTATTTTACCTTTCCGAGATAGTCAGGCATACGGAACAAAGCGGATACCAGAGATGACTTTCCAGCGCCGGTGCGACCCACAACTCCTACCTTCTCCTTACTAGAAACACAAAAGTTGATGTCCTTCAAGATGCGAGGTCCTCCGTCAAAGTAAACCAAAGAAAGATCCCGTATCGCCAAGCTCCCGTCATGTGGCCAAGATTTTGGAGGAACAGCCTTTGTGCTGTAGCCGGGTTCGGATTCGATTTTTGCGTATGCCAGGACACGTTCGACCGACGTCATCGAGTTTTCCACCTCTGCAGCCAGTCGTATACCATATTGTGTGGCATCCAGTGTTTGCAAAGCATAAGTGAGGGCAAGTCCAGCCAAGGCTGGGAAAGACAACAACAAAATCCGAAATTCGAGAAAACGCACGTATTTAGAGCTGTTCGCCTGAGGGCGACCACACATTTAAACAAGATCTGGGATTGGTCGCTTTCCAGATCTCTTAGCCTCCCCCTCCCCCCCGGAGGGGGTCCTCCCATACAAAAAGGTCGGGTGTGCTCTCAAAGAGATCCTGTTTTGGGGGCGTGGCTTGAATTTTTTTTCACTCCTAAGAGTTACCAATTCTAAAATAACAACGAGACACTTTTAATTGATGAGTTGTGACTCCCCGCAGTAAATGATACAAAATTAGAAATGAGATAATTGTCAGGTATCTCCTATCATATTGTTTGCCGCTCAATGCCCTAAAAGGTACGGGTAAAGCTCCCGCTGTGGACCTTCTGAGGCTGAACACCCTGAAAGGTACCAAATTAAAACCGACGAGGACCCCCCGTCCTTTTTATCTGGGAGTGCTCCTCCCCGGGGGAACACTCGACATATCGCTTAAACGTTTATCCCAGAATTGCATTTATAAAAGTTTTGATCATACGAGTCAGACTCTCTGAGAGGTTGTTAAAAAGAACTTGAAAACAAAGGAGACAACCATCTGGTATTTCCCATAAGCAAATGCAGTCCCTTACGGGAGCAGTCGCTCACAAGGGTCCACGAGGGTTTTTACTTGTAGAGTTTAAACGACAAACGAAACGGTGTTTCACTATGGAGGTCGTAACTAGAGCTGGTCGCTTCCGAGAGTGGTCGCAGGGAAACTGTTCACAGGCTCTCTATTTTTCAACACATGCGAAATAAAAAGCGCGCGAGGCGAACTCGAGCGCGAAAGCACGAGGAGGTTGGGGCAGGTAGGCGAGGGAAGTGAGCTAAACAAATAATAGAGAGCTGGCGTTCAGTTCTCTCGCGATTCTACCCGCCGTTCAACGATCGAATAAAAATGCCAGAAAATAGAGGGCAAGGGAGCACTGGTGAGTAATAACATCCGGGATAGCATGCCCAACCGAGTTAGCTTGCATCAACTCACCAGGACTATTGGTGATCAACATAGTGGCCACGGCGACAATCGTGACGAACAGACTGGAGAGAAGATCCAAGCGAATACTCAACCAACGAGTGCAGGAAACGACCATAAAGAAGGCTTTTGTATTCTCGTCTTGATACCTGAAGAGACACAATGGCCGACGCCTTCTGTGAGACGCGCCTGCAGGGAATCATCGCAGTTGTATTCATCAAAATAAACACCCGGATACAAGATGTTGAACACAACTTCCATGAATCCCTCCAGACGCATCTCATAAAGGTAATTATCTATTGGAAGACATCTTTTACCTTGTGAAGTCAGTTTGTTTACGCACGTAAATAATACAGTTTTATGTTTCAAGGACGGGCCCGGTTAAATGCATTTAAGCAAGAGAGGATAAAGAGTATGCATCGAGTATATTGAGTATACATTGAGTGTGCATTGAGTATATTTTTGGAGTATATATTGGTCTTATTGTCAAGTTAATCCTTCTCAAGTTATTTTTAGAGCATTCCTGATTTCGGTAATCTCAGGAGGGTCTAGGAATAGTCAATCCTGTGATGCGGATTTTTCTCATGTGGACAGTCCAAGTAGCTTTACACATATTTTAATCTTCCATGAGAATATCAATGCCACAAGAGTGGTAAGTTTATCCGCAGAAGGACTGGGTACTGCGTCTAAAAGTGACTTGAAAGGGATTACTTTGGAAATAACTTACTTTATACAACTTACTTTATACATTGCAAGTTGACTAAACAAGATATGTGAAACTGACTTTCATTGTGAATGAGTTACATATTTAGGCCTAACGTTTCCGCAGGAAAATCAAGATCATATACTTCCTTTTCCCACCCCCAATTTATTTATGAGTTTATGAGTACCCGGTTTGAAGATGGGAAACTAGTCGCATACTGAATTCGGTTTGATAGGATATGAATTTAAGTACTGTAAACGGTCTGAAAATTGCGACTGAACCTCGTCGTTATTTTCGCGTCCAGAATGAATTTGAGAGAGCGTTTCCTCTAAGACGAATTTTTCTTCTTTTTTTTTTTTCCCATCGATTTGAACGGAAAAGTAGACGGGTAAATTTGAGACAGGAATCTCGTCCTCTACTGGTTTCAGACGAGGTTTCCGTCTGAAGACGAGTTTCCCGTCCAAGAAGGTTTTCCGGGCGCGTCTCTAATAAGAATTCGGTAATTGTATGTCGTTAAGTATTTGTGTGTGTAGTGCCACAAATCCTAACTCTCCAAGGTTAAGACTGTATCTTAATTTGATATCTAATGGTTCTCCTTCTTACTAGTAAGACCAGCTCACTCCAAAGATATTAATAATTACTTTTAAGGCCATACATGGCCAAGCACCTGACTACATTTGAACGTTTTAAGTTCAAATTGAAGGCATTTTTATTTACAGTTGCTATACTTATTAGCTCTCGATACTTCTCCTTTTCTTTTCACTAGAATTGTAAATAATTTTTTTTTATTAATCATCTTATTTACATAGTTTCTAAGGCGCATTTGATCAGATTTGCGCCATAGAAATATTGATTATTATTGTAATTGATTAGATCAAGACTAACCTTTGAAGCCTGTCCAGAAATGCGCTGTTCATGTTCGACGTATGCACTATTTCTAATCCATTTAACGTCTCCGTGATGTGTGAGTACACAGGGCTGCATTTCAAGGCCTCGATCCTCTGCAGCTCTCTGGCGGATTTCAGGTAATAGCGTGCATAGTAAGCCAAAATCCCAGTAAGTGGAAGAAGAACTAAGAATATCCAGTAGTTTGTTACAGCCGGAACCAACATGGCGCTGAGCGAGGAAAGGCAAATTATGACGGCCTGTAAAAATAGCTGTGGCAACACATCGTCCATACAACCCACATCTTTGGAAAACCGATTGAGGATACGACCAGCTGGGTTTGTGTCAAAAAATAGCACAGGAGCATGGAGCGTAGTCAGTGTCATTTTATTGTGGAGATTTTCAGCCGCTTTCAAAAGGAGGAAGTAAAATAAGAAACACGATGCTGCCATGACAATAATGGACACCGCCACCAGACAGGCGTGTATGACTTGAGTGGCTGGTGCTTTTTGTTGGTCATATGACATCTCTGCGATTCTAGTCAACCACCAGTTTGGAGCTAGGACACAAGCTAAATATAAATGTCATTAGTTGATTCCGAATTACCGTGTTTCAGTTCTTAAGTGGGATTACATGTTGCATTGAGGTATTTGAAAATCCCTAAGCGGCAGCATTGTCAACTCGATTTATTTTGCGATGCAATTCATTTTGCGTGCAAGAATTCTTTGTTTTGAAACAGTAATGAAATTACTTAAGTTTAGCCAGTTAACACCATACATTTCAAATGACATAACGTTTTCACAAATTCTGCTTGAAGCAAAAACATCAGAAAACACATTATTATTACTGATTCTCTTTTTTTTTTTTACATAATAACAAGCAACCTTTGACCAAAAATGGATGAGACTTCTACTTAGCTAGTTACACGAAAACGCGTAGCTACTTTTTACTTTTGCTGGCCGAGATTCCGGTATACGAAGGACGCCAAACATCCTAGAATGACTTTATCAAAAGTGGGGCGTGTTATTACGTCTTATTAGGATTGGTTATTTTGTTTTCGTCAGTGAGCCTGCGAGGGTCGAGTGGGAGGGTGCGGTGGGGAAAATAGGGTGCCAAAAAAGTGCTCCTATGTATTTTGCAACAGTATCCATGCTATCTTAAATGGACCAAAGTAATTAGTATGTACCGCTATCTTTTAACAAAACTTCAAGTTGCATGGCCATTATTACTATTATTTCAATTTTTGACTGCGGGGGCACTATGTTTCCCCTCGGTTCTCCTTTTCCAGACTAAACAGGGCCAGAGTAAAAATATATTTCTAGTCTTTTTACCTTGTGCTGATACCATTAAAACCGCACCAAGTACGATAATGGGAACTGGCAGTCCTTCTTTGAAATAATCCCAGTAGAGTCTCCAGGTGACAGTTCCAGCTCTCTTATTTTCCTCCTCTTCTTTCAAGCCATGAGCCTGTTGATGGGCGTATTTTGAGGGTACCGATCGCGACCACGTGTGGAGAGACGATTCATCGCTCAAGTTTGAAACGCCGTCACTTTCTTTCTCTTGGTGCGTAGATAACTTGAGATTGTCAACAACAGACATGTTAACTTTATGTGCAACGTGTTCATTCATTAACGAAACCGAAGAAAATGACGACCTCTTTATGACGTCGTCTTCCTTAAATTGGTTAAGACTCACACTGTTTGCGCGCTTTGGATCATCCTCATTCGGCTGAGATAATTCCAAATAATCTGAGAATATGCCGCTCTCTGTAAGTTCCCTGTATCCTCCCTGGCAAATGATTGAACCGTTTTTCATCACAGCAATGCGATCCACATCTTTCAAGCACTGCAACTGGTGGGTAACCAGCAAGCGAATGCGACCCGATAAATAGTTCAGTATGCAACTCTTGAAAAGTTTTCTTCCTACTTTAGTGTCAACTGCACTCAGTGGATCGTCAAGCAGGTAGATATCAGCGTCTGAATACACTGCACGAGCTAAACCCACACGTGCTTTCTGACCTCCACTGAGGGACGCTCCACGCTGTCCAATTTCCGTTAGGTCTCCATTGGTGAGGTCCGCCAAATCTTTCGTCAACCCACAGATGTCTAAAATACGCTGGAACTTCTTCTGGTCGAATGGCAAACCGAACAAAATGTTTTCCCTTATTGTCCCAGAAAATACCCAGGGTATTTGAGGAGCATAGGCCACTTTGCCATGATACGATATCTTTCCCTTGCGTAGAGGTAGTTCTCCAAGAATGGCTGTTAGCAGAGAGGATTTTCCACTTCCAACTGCCCCTGTTATCGCTATCAAGTCACCTCTGGAGGCATTTAAAGTTATGCCTCTTAAGCTGTGGGCGGGGCCATCTTGATTCCAAGAGCAGGACATCTCATGAATGCTGATATGAGGCTTTTGGGGGCCTGAATCGCTAAGTTTCATTTTCAATGGAGCTTTGGGAAAAGAGCTAGAGGAAATGATTGCGGTCTTTGTAGGTACTGAGTTGGCAGTGAATGTTTGTAAATGATTTCCTGCGGAGTCGTCTTGTTCTCGGTAATTAGCCAGCTGGATAGCCACTGTTCTCTGAGTGTTCTTAGACTGGACTATAATAGTATTAACAGGATGTACCTGTTCTGCGAAAATTTGCTTAGAGCCATGCTGCTCGGATTGCTCGGTTACTTTCATCTTTGACATCCTTTTTTCAAGGAAAACCTGTATTCTGTCAAGTGCTACTTTAGCATCTGCGACCATTTGCATGGACATGCTCAAGTTGTAGCAAAATGTAGTTCTTATCGTCATTAAGCTCAGAAGAAGTGTAAATATACCAAAAGATGATAATTGCGTTCCTGTCATAACTAGTGTTGTTACAGAAATCAGAGCGGCGATTGGAAGTGTGGTGAAGAACAAAACGCACACCATGGAGACAATGGCGCCTTTTAAGCGAATGATTGTCATCTCCTTTCTGTAAAAAGACAAACGTTAACAGGAGCAGGGTTAACCCTCGGACGTACAATTCGGGGGGGGGGGGGGGGGGGGGTCCCCCCCGGGACGTTAAGGGGGGGGGGGGGGGGGTTGTATGCCACCTCCCCATAAGGTTTTTTCAAAATTTTGAAAAGACGATTTACTTTAAGGGGCTGAAACTTTCAGTAGCTGTTCCTTCATTCTCTGCGCAATTGTTTTTACGTCTATTGTGTATCCCAGATGGCGGATCCAAGATGGCGGGTAGAATGACGCCATTACCAACAAAAATGGTATCATCTTGTAGAGCAAGCTCAGGGTTATCTAATGAACGCAAAGGGGGTGGGGGAGGGGGGCTCCATCTACACCCTCCTTGTACCACGGTGGGGGTATGAATTAGCTTGTACGTCCTAGGGTTAATGTTCCAAGCATAATAATGGTTAGCAAAAACTAGGTTTAAGACCCTCGTTCATAAAGATCTCTTAAAAAGTTCACAGTATTCTCGCGCCTTCTCAACTAACACTCCCACCCATTTTTTTCTGCTCCCCAGCTGGCCCAAGCGACTGGAACAGCCAAGCCGACGGTAAATAAGATGATGCCATTAACACCTTAACACCCTTATTTATAACTTCCTCCACACGGTGATGTCATTTTCGGCAAGAGAACATTTGTAGTCCCCTAGGAGTGATAACACTCTTTGCACCCTACATATGCTATGTGCACGTTAACTATTTTTTCCCTGCTACTCGCCAGGAGGAGGAGCATGAGAATTACTCTCCAGCAGGATGGTTAATCTTGCTTTTGAACATTTCTTCTTTTGTTCTTCTTTCTTTAATCAACACTGTTGGAGTTACACTGGTCCTAGGATTGCGTCCTGCCCTTTGTGAGGGGTTTGGCTACTAAAAACACGCAGCGCGGTACAACTTTCTTTTGATGCCAACTAGCAGAATATACAACTGCAATGTCAAAGAGGTTTTGAATTTATGCCTCACAATGTTTATGAGGTAGACACAATTTTCGAAACCCAGCCTTTTGGGACAATGTTTGTGATATATGAGTCAATGTAATATTTTAATTTCATAGAATAACGATTCATTGTTACCTGCGAAGATCTCTGATAATGTCTCTGAATTTCCACTCCCAAGCGTACATCTTCACCGCTCGTATTCCAGAAATGATTTCTTTCATCACCACAAGCCGTTCATCTGTGAAAGCAGCTGCTTTGGCTCTAAGCTTGGCAGCCTTTCTCGCCATAAACAGCTGAAAGACGACTAAAACGAAATAAAAGGCAGCACCAACGAGGGCCTCCCAGCCAATCAAGTACCACAGGATAACCAGGCTGATACTGAGTTCCAAAGGAGCAAATAACACCATACCCAGTTGGTTCAAGGACTTCTCGATCTTTTGTGCGTCGTTCGAGACCAAGTTTATAGTGTTTCCAGACAACATAGCTTCCAAGCTAAAACGATTTAGAGCAAGAATCTAAAAACAGAAAAGACAATTAGCTACAATTAGTTCGTTTGTCTAGTTGGTTAATCTGCTACCCCAGCATGTTCTTTATATCTGTCGACGATCGAGGAATAGAGGAACACATTTTCTCTAATCATTGTGTAAAACATAACTTTGATTCGTCCATCGTCCAAACTTCGACGCGAAAAAAAAAGTTGTAAATTACTTTGTGCATGTTGCTGCGGAAGTACAATCTCTTGGCTTGGGCATTTGGAATAGAAAATACATGAGTAAACAAAACGGACGGATACATGGTAAGGTTGGGAACACGGAAAGATGCAACAAAATTAGAGAACAGAATCCAAGTTTTAAATCTGCTAGTTAATTATTACCTTTTTGTGAACAAGTCCTATCAATGCCACTTTCAGCTTCAATCCCCACAGCTCAGTGAGGTAGTCATAGTGTTGCGTCGACGCAGCTTGTATTAAGCTTGTCATCCCCAAAATTGCAACGTAGATAAATGCCAACTTCATGTCTGAATTCGAAGCATCATTTAGCGTCTTTAACAAAAGCCAAAGACAAACAGGCAAGGAGACAAAGCTCAGAGACCGAAGGGTCTGTAAAGCCAGCATAATCAGATATGATTTCCAGGGAATAAGTCCGGCCATTGCCTTCCACAAACGTGGTGTCTTACTTCTCGATTCTTTCAGCCACCATTTTTCTGCAGTTTTTACGAGCACCTCAGCTTTGTAATCTTCAAGAAGAGGAAACAAATTCTTCTCGGTCAGCGGTTGACCATTTCCTAGTTTTATGACGTCATTCATCCACCAGAAGAACATGATTGACAGCGAGCTTGCCCCGCCTCTTGGATTTTTTCTTTCTGAAGTGCTTTGCATTATTTTCCCCAATGCAAGTTGCTGTTGTTTTAGTCTAGTGAGACACCAACCAAACGAAAACAAAATTCAATGTGAGATACGTGTTGATCGCCCATGCATTTGAGGGTCGGTCTTTGAACATGGCGCTGCCAGTAGGGTTTTACACATTTTGCCCACCAAATCTCACAGTTTATGCTCGAAAGGCATCACTGTTATGTTCCGTTATGCCCACATAAAAAGCTAATATTTATTATTAACGCTTGTTATGTTGAAGCATGAGCTACACCTAAATGGATTCTTCCATTACTCTAGCTTGGTTATTGCGAAAATGAAAAACCTGGCTCTGATGCAGCAGACGAGTGTTGAATTAGCGCAACCTGTTGGCATGCCCTGTATGTACCGTGCAGTCAAGCAACTGATGCCCAGATCTCCCTTGGGCTGCCCAAAACCCTCAACTGTCCGCCAGTTTTTGTAGGTATTATTCCCGCGTGCTGCCTGATTCTTTTACGTCACTATTATGCTCAAAAGAATGTGTAAAACCCTAGCTGCCACACTTGTGAACTGACCGAGGCAGAGGGCGGGATGCTGAAAGTGCCCGTGCTGACTTTAACTGTTCATAACTTTTTCAATATTTGAATAAAAGTTGGAAAACTTTGCAACTAACCAGAAATTTCTCTAGTAACAATTGGGATGTCCTGTTACTGTACTGCGAATTTAAAAGTTTTCATAGTAGCCGTGGGGATCTCATGACGTAATTAACACGTAGAAGGAAACATTTTTGGACATACCACGATACACATCATACATACTTATGCCATTATATAAGTGTCGTTATCATACCTCGACTATTCTTGAAGTTGAGGAGCGGCCTTGTCGCAGATTGAGATTAAAAAAAAAAGCATGCATAAATGCACTTTATTTAAACACGGCAGAAACATCAGCTATATTACAAGATTGAGTTAAAAAAAAAGAAAAAAGAAAAGAAAAAGAAAAAACAAACAAACAAACAAACGGATTTACTTGTTTTAAGGTTAATAAAAGATCTAATGGCTCTCACGCTAGACGGAAATCTACTCCACAAATTTGCCGCACGGTAGCAGAAACTACGTTTAAAAAAAATCGGTACGGGGCTTGGGCAGAGCTAATTTGAAGCCTGGTCTGAGCACGTTAGTTGCCGATGGTCCTCTTCCAAGGTACTATAATTTTAGAGTGACTGAGAGAATTTTGGCGAGCTCATTAGCCTCGAGCTACGTTCGACGAGAGTAAACGCCATAAAGTTGACGTCATATGTAACGCACATGATGCACCCGTTTAAACTTGACAAATTGTGCGGAGTTTTGCAACAAATCGAGGCCGGTGACTTCTGAAATGTCAACGGGGATCGCTTGGGTGAAATTTTCCACAAACATGTAGGCTAAAGTTGGCCGGCCTGAAACTGAGAAAGATGACCTCCGGGGTAATTTTACATTGATTTCCTTCCTTTATTGCAGGAGAATTTTGGGGATTTTTGTTAAAAGTAAATCCACTAAATAAGAGTCAAGAGATTATCAAGATAAGAGTGAATCCCCCATATAGGTCTTCTACCTAACGTACTTTAGACATGGTACCCAGTTCTTCCGAGGATGTTACTCGCGCACTGCGTGGACAGCCCAAGCGACTTTCTCGAAACTACCTGAGACAGAATGGCGGGAACGTCATTAACTTGGAAAATATTATTTTCCAAGTTGTAGTGGTGAAGCGATTTCACTCCATCACTCCATCACTCCATCACTCC